>Ga0214473_10000854_pt1 | contig 41740 bp, 49 predicted proteins | sample RVTome_7_FD_203509 | JGI IMG/M metagenome (GOLD analysis project Ga0214473, IMG submission 203509) | Soil microbial communities from uranium-contaminated site in the Upper Colorado River Basin, Wyoming, United States - RVT98D197 | ecosystem: Environmental > Terrestrial > Soil > Contaminated >...
CTGGCTACCATTCCCCTCGCCATTGCAGGGGGCAATATTTACAAGGTCTATCAGAAAGATATAAAGGAATCCGTGATCCAGATTCAGAAAGAGAAAGCCAGCATGGTGGTGGAGAGGACAAAGGGCTTTTTAGAAAAGGCGACAAGCAATCTTCTCCTTATTGCAAGTGATGAAAATTTTAGAAAGGCCAGCCCTTCTCAAGCGAAGGAGAATTTAAAGAACTTTCTTTCTCAGAAGGATTATTTTATTGAGTTGGCTTTCTTGAATGAAAAAGGGTTGGAAATGATTAAAGTATTAAAATTTAAAACAGAAGGGGCTTCCGATCAGAAAGACCAATCTGTAAGCCAAATGTTTCAGGTGGCTTCAAAGGGGCAAATATTTTACGGAAATTTTTCTTATACTTCGGACGGTAAACAGACCATGGTGATTGCCGTTCCTGTTGAAAAATATAAAGGAAGACCAGTCGGTGTATTAAAAGCAAGGGTGCATCTCGAACCCTTAACGGATTTGCTGCATCAGACCAAGATTGGTGAAACGGGTTCAGCTTATGTGATGGATAAAGAGGGGTATCTGGTTGCACATCCTAATGAGAAAAATATTCTTCTTGGTCCTTTTGTTGACCAGGTCATCGCAGGACAGGAGGGCAGTCTGGAGTTTGAGAACATCAGAAGACAGAAATATTTGGTGGTCTATAAACCCATTCCCGAATTGAAATGGGGAGTGGTCGTTCAGGTTCCTGTTGAAGAAGCCTACAAACCTCTCAAGGAGATCGCTCAAACAGCAGTCAAATGGATTATCATCGCCTCTATCTTGGCTTTTGCTTTTAGCCTTTTTCTTACAAGGCGGTTAACTTCTCCAATCAAACAGTTGTCGAGCGAGATGGCTAAGGTATCTAAAGGGAATTTAGATGTCCACATTGAGACCACCACAAAGGATGAAATCGGAGTCCTGACCAAATCCTTCAACCGGATGATCCAAGATTTAAAGCAATCTCAGGAAGCCATCAAAAAGGCAACGGAGAAATATCGAAAGATCTTTGAAAACTCAAAGGACGTAATCTATATCACCTCCGCTGATGGAAAATGGATTGATGTCAACCAGGCTGGTGTAGAGATGTTCGGTTACACGAGCAGAGAAGAATTAATGAAAATTCCTATTAAAGATATATATTTCGACTTTGAGGAAAGAAAGAGATTCCGGAGTGAGATCGCAAAAAAGGGGTTCGTCAAAGATTTTGATGTCAAGCTGAAGAGAAAGGATGGAACTCGAATCGAAGTCCTCATTACCGCAACCGAGAGAATGGATGAAGAAGGTCAGATCATCGGTTATGAGGGTAACATTAAGGACATCTCTGTTCGAAAGGAGATGGAGAAAGAACTCGTTCAAAGGAGAGATGAGATTCAGACCCTTTACGACCTTAGCAGTTTAATCAACCAGTCCCTGGACCTTGATAGGGTGATTCCCCTTGCGCTGGAGAAGGTGTTAACCCTCACAGGGTTTGAGATGGGGACCATCTATCTTATCAGTGACGATGGTGAATGGCTGGAGCTAAAGTACCACAAAAACTACCCGTCCCATCTGGCGGAAGCGGTAAAAAGGCTTAAACGGGGCGAGGGGGTTGTGGGTTCAGCCGTAGACAAAAAAAAGATCATCACCTTCTCGATCGACCAATATCCCTCTCCCCGCATCCTTCCCAACCTGATTGAAGAAAAAGTGAAAACACTGGTGGGGATTCCCTTGCTTTCTAAGGGAGAAGTGGTTGGTGCCATCTGCTTGACCAGCCGGTCCGATCGTATTCTTGGACAGAATGATATCCATCTGTTTGAAAGTCTCGGAAACCAGATCGGGATGGCCATTGAGAATGCCAGGCTCTTCTCAAGTGTGGCCAAAGCCAAATCCGAATGGGAGACGACCTTTGACGCCGTGACAGACCTCATCACCATCTATGACAGAGATTATCGGATCCTCCGTGCCAACAAAGCCGCTTTTGAGCGGTCGGGTTTAGGTCCAGAGAGGATGATCGGAAAAAAGTGTTATGAAACCCTGCACGATTTCTCGTCGCCATGTCCAGCATGTTATGTGACCGAGACCTTAAGAACTGGAAAACCTGCTTCGGGCGAATTGGAGAGCGAATACCTGAAAGGGATCTTCCGTTACAACACCTATCCTGTCTACGATGAATCAGGAGAAATTGTTGCCGTAGTAGATCTGGCCAGGGAGATCACCGAAGAGAAACGGCTGGGGATTGAGAAAGAGGTGATCAATAATGTTTACAAAATCCTTGCCTCCAGCCTCGATGTCAGAGAGGTGTTCAAGGCGGTCCATTCTGAACTGAAGAAATCGCTGGATTCCGAAAGAATGACCATTACACTCCTGAATGAGGAAGTGGGAGATCTCCGGTATTTTGCATTGGAAAAAGATTATGATTCTCAAGAGTTGATGGAAGCCGTTACCTACCCTTTGAAAGGAACCCCTTCTGAAAAAGCGGTGAAAACAGGTCTTCCCATCATTGTCTCAGACACCGAAAAAGAGAATGATTACTGGATCAATGAAAAATTACTGAAAGAGGGAATTCGTTCTTCCCTGGTTTTTCCATTGGAATATAAAGGGAAGATCTTTGGCACATTGAATTTCGGGAGTAAGGCGCCCCACCACTTTTTACCGGCACAGTTCAATTTATTACAACAGATTGTACCTGGATTGGCCATCTCTATCCAGAATTCTCTTTTACTTGAAGAGATGAAGCAATCCGAAGAGAGATACAGGACGGTGGTAGAGGGGGTCCTGGATGGGATCGCGGTGGTGGGAAGGGATTTCAAATTCAAATATGTGAACAACAGGTTGTCAGAAATTCTGGGCTATACAAAAGAGGAACTGGAGGGAATGGATTTTCGAAATGTTCTGACTGAAGAATCCAGACAATTTGTAGCCGATCGATATGTTAAGTGGGTAAGGAAGGAAGAGGATTCCCCCCACTTTGAATTCAATTTCCTCAGGAAAGACGGAGAGATCAGAAATATTGAGATGAGTAACAAGGAGATGAGAGATTCGGAAGGAACATTGAACTTCATCTCCATTATGAGAGATATCACTGAAAAGAAAAGGATGGAGGAACAGTTACTTCAGGTTGAGAAGCTACGGTCCCTGGGCGAGATGGCGAGCGGCGTGGCTCACGACTTCAACAATGCCCTGGCCGCCATTCTCGGAAACACACAGCTCTTGCTTTATACGGTTCAAGAGGAAGAGGTCAGAGAAGCTCTTAAGACGATTGAGAAGGTGGCGAGGGACAGCGCTCAAACGGTAAAGAGACTTCAGGAGTTTACGAGGAAGAGGGCCCGCCAGGAACTTTTTCAGCTCGATGTCAACTCCATCGTGAAAGATGCCATCGAGATAACGAAGCCGAAATGGCGAGACGATACCCAGGGCAAGGGGATCCACATTGAGGTATTATCATCATTAGGAGAAGTTCCGAGTGTGGCTGGAGATGCCTCTGAATTGAGGGAGGTCATCACGAATTTGATTTTCAATGCCGTGGAGGCTATGCCCCAAGGAGGAAAGATTGAGTTTCAAACCTTCCGGAGAGGAGGGGAGGTTCATATCCGGATTGCCGACACCGGCATCGGAATGACAGAGGAAGTCAGAAAGAAGATTTTTGAGCCCTTTTTCACGACGAAACCCTTTTCAAATACCGGTCTCGGATTAAGTATGTCCTATGGCATCATCAGGCGTTTTAACGGAGAGATTAAAGTCGAAAGCAAGGTCGGATTCGGAACAGCCTTTACGATTGTCCTACTCGTTGCCATGGAAGGAAAAAAGGAGGTGACGCCCCATGCTATGATCAAACCGGCGAAACCTGCCCGAATCTTAGTGATCGATGATGAGGAAACAGTGAGGGAGGTGCTTGAAAAGATGCTTTCCCAGGTAAACCATCGGGTCACAGTAGCCCGAAACGGCGATGAGGGGATTCGGCTATTTCAAGAAAAGGAGTTTGACATTGTCCTGACCGACCTGGGAATGCCAGGCATGTCAGGATGGGAGGTATGCCAGAAAATAAAAAAGATGAATCCATACACACCGGTTGGAATGATTACAGGATGGGGAATGGAGGTCAGTCAGAGCAAGATGGAGGAATGTGGCCTCGATTTTATTATTGCAAAACCTTTTGATTTCAATCAGATTATAAGGGTGGTTTCAGAGAAGATCGAACCCAGAACGTAATTTTTGTCCTGTCAAATTTTGGATTGACTTGACGGCAGGAGGCATGGAAAGCTAATAAGGAAAAAGGAGAGGAGTTATGAGCTTTCATTCATACGAATATCACTTCATCGATGCGAGTTTTCTTTACTTTGTCCTCTTCTCTTTTGTCCTGATCGCCCTGATCCTCTTCATCCTTTACTTCATGGACGGGCTAAAGGAAATTAGGAAATTTTTCAGGTGGAGGCAATATATCATTTATATATTTGGAAGCCTCTTCATTCTGGCGAGCTTCTCTTTCTCTTACTTCCTTTATCTCCACGGGCCCCTGTGGCTGGCCATTTCGGTTCTTATCATCTTCAATGGAGCGGCCACCTATTTTTTCTATAAATCGAGTAACCTAATCAGTGACGGAAAGAGATGAAGAGAATTTTCCTTACCCTTCTCTTTTTATCATTATCCCTTGCAGGTTCTCCGGCGATCGCAGAAATCGAAGCCCTCTTTTCCACAGAGGTGAACATCCGGGAAGCCCTCCTGAAGGAGATCGAGACACTGTCTGAGACCCTTGGTCTTGCCTTCTATGAAATCACTTCTGCCGATTTAGTCCAGGCCCTGGTCAAAGCAAAGGAGCGGGGCGTTAAGGTCCGGGTGGTCACGGATTCAAAACAGGCCAGGATAAAATCTTCCAGAGTCAACCTTCTGATCAAACAGGGGATCTCCGTCAAGACCCTCGGCGGAAAAGAGAAGGGGGCGATGAACCATCGCTTCGCCATCCTCGATGGAAAGAAGGTCATCACAGGTTCCCATGACTGGGCGGAAGGTTCGGTGAGAGGAGATTACGAAAGTATTTTGATCATCCAGGATAACGATTTAGCGAACTCCTACCAAAAAGAGTTCGACCGGCTCTGGCGGGAGAAAAGGGTGATCAAATGAACAGTTCGGAGTAATGAGTTCGGAGTTTAGAGTTAAGAAATAATTTCCTGTCTTTCAGCCCCCGATTTGTCCACCCATTTCCATTCATTCCCCTCTTGACTGGACCCGTTTTTTCTTATATAGAATCATACTGATTTAAACTTTTGAAATCTGAGAAAGGAGGGTTTAAGTATGAGAAGATTAAGACTGGTGGGTATTGTTTTTGGACTTTCAGCGTTTTTGTTGTTTTTCATTACAGGGCCGGGTCAGGCACAGGATACAATCAAGATCGGATTCTTCGCTCCGATTACAGGGCCGGCCGCGGCCGATGGAATGAGCGCCAAACATGCAGTCGAACTGGGGCTGAAAGAGGTGAATGATGCAGGGGGGATCAAGGGAAAGAAAGTGGAACTCATCATCTATGATGACCGCCTCAATCCCCAGGAGGCGGTTGCCATCGCCAATAAACTGATTGAGAAGGATAAGGTGGTGGGTGTGGCCAGCGGATCCTACAGCGGTCCTACCCGTGTTACTGCGCCGATTTTCCAAAAGGCCGGAATGCCCATGGTAGCGGGATATGCTGTCCATCCTGACGTCACATGGGACCCGACCCAAAAAAAACCGAACGATTTCATCTTCCGGAATGGTTATCTTGGCGAGGTCGAGGGAGCTGCGGCGGCTGAGTTTGCTGTTAAGAATTTGAAGGCGAAGAAGATATCGATTATCTCGATGGACAATGACTTCGGAAGAGCCATCTCCGCCGGCTTTGCCGCAAGAGCGGAAAAACTTGGTTCCGCGATTCTGACCAAACAGATGTATAAATTCCCAGGAGAAAAAGACTTCCGTCCATTCCTAACCCGGATCAAGGAAGGTAATCCCGATCTGATCTTTGCCGCAGGGTATTATAATGAAGGGGCCTCCATTGTCCGCCAGGCCAAGGAGTTAGGGATCACCGCCCAGATATTGGGTGAAGAGGGGTTCGATTCTCCTAAGTTTCTGGAGATCGCAGGCCCGGCCGCTGAGGGTGTGATCATCGCAACAAACCTCGACCGGGATGACCCCAGACCGCTGGTTCAGAATTTTTTAAGCAATTACCGGAAGGCCTATAACGAGGATGCGGATATGGTCGGAGCCTCCAGTTATGATGCCTTTATGATCCTCGTCAATGCCATTGCAAAGGTCGGAACCGATCCGAAGGCGATCCAGAAGGCTCTGCTTGAAACGAAGGATTACAATGGCCTGACGGGCATGATCAGCCGGTTCGTTCAGGGCGAGGTCGTCAAGCCTGTTCAGATACAGGTGGTCAAAGGCGGTAAGTTCCGACGGCTTGCGGTGATCGACAATCCGGAGGTCATCACCCCACCAACTAAACAGTAAATGAATAGTAATCAGTTAACAGTAATCAGTGATCATAACAATCGGGTTCGATTTAGAAAATAGATCCTCACTGATAACTGATTACTGACCACTGATAACTTGAATTTATGCTCTGGCAACAATTAGCTAATGGAATTGCCATGGGAAGCGTTTATGCCCTTGTCTCCCTCGGGCTGACGATGATCTATGGCATCCTCCGCATCCTCCATGTCGCCCATGCCGGCGTCTATACACTGGGGGCTTATATTGGCTTGTTCTCTTTCAGGCTCGTGGGGGACTTCTGGGTTTCATTGTTTATTGGAATGGCTGGATCGGCGGTTGCCGGATATCTAATCGAACGTTTTTTATACTCGCCGCTCCTCCATCTGCCAAGAATTGCGCCGCTCATTGCCTCCATCGGTCTTTTTATAGCCCTTGAGGAAGCCTTTCGCATCGTTGCCGGCCCACATACCCTCACCTACAATGCCCGCATCGGGATTGGGGACCTCTCCATCGGGAGTTTCCGTCTCACAGAAACGCAGATCCTTATCCTCTTCGTGACGTTTGCGGCCTTGATTTTCCTCTGGGCCTTTCTTACAAAAACCCGGACCGGATTGGCCATGCGGGCCTGCGCCCAGGATGCTGAAATGGCTTCTTCCTTCGGTGTGAATGTGAAGGCGATCATTGCGGTAAACTTTCTGTTTGGTTCAGCCATGGCTGGCGCCGCAGGAGTGCTCATCGGGGTCTACGACAACCAGGTCTGGCCGACCATGGGAGCCATTCCAGCATATAAGGCCCTGGCTATCGTTGTTTTAGGAGGATTGGGAAATATTCCGGGGACCGTGCTTGCGGCCATTGGTGTCGGACTGGCCGAAACCTTCTTCATCGGCATTCTTGCCATCCCCTTTCCAAGGGATGCAGTGGCTTTTATTGCAATGATTTTAGTTTTGATGTTTAAACCTTATGGGCTATTAGGGAAAGCCTAACCAGTTCGTAAGTCGGGAAGCGTAAGTCGTGAGGAGTTTAACACCATACCCCTGACGCTTTACGCCTTGCGAATTTCGGTAAAGAGATGATCAGCGGCTATCTCATCACCATTCTTATCACGATCATCATCTATGCCATGCTGGCCCACAGTCTCAACATCATCACGGGCCATGCAGGGCAGATCTCTCTCGGGCATGCAGCCTTCTTAGGCATCGGCGCCTATACCTCAGCCATGCTCTATACGGAGGCGGGTTTCCCATTCTGGTTATCTGTCCCTCTATCAGGCCTTGTTGCCGGCGCTATAGGAGCCCTTCTCGCTATCCCCTGCCTGCGTGTCCGGGATGATTTTCTGGCCATAACGACCATGGGCATCGGTTTTGTTGCAGAAGCTGTTTTCCTCTACACACCCTTTTTCGGGGGAGCAATGGGTATCGGTGGGATCAATCTTCCCGGCTGGTTTGGCCGGGAGATGACCAAGTCTGAATACTTCTTGCTCATCCTTCTGGTCTTTGGATTTCTTCTTTTCCTTGATCATTGCATGGGTCGTTCATGGATCGGCTTGGCATGGGCCTCGATCCGCGAGGATGAACAGGCGGCAGGAGCGATGGGAGTGGATGTCGTGCGATTCAAAGTGCTGGCTTTTATCCTGGGCAGCGCCATTGCAGGCCTTGCCGGAGGGTTTTACGCCCATTTCCTGACTTTCATCATGCCCCAGAATTTCGGATTCGGCCAATCGATCGTCATCCTATGTATGGTCGTATTTGGCGGAATCGGCACACGCTGGGGTCCCGTACTGGGTGCTGTGATCTTGGGGATTCTGCCGGAAATCTTCCGTCCCATTATGGAGTATCGAACCTTTCTCTATGGACTCTTGCTCGTGGCCATGATGCGTTTTCAACCCGGAGGCATCCTGGGAGCGGAGTCCATCCTTCCGGAAGTGTTGCGGCGATATATTTTTCGTCCGGCGAGTCAGGAGTGAACCGATGCCTCTTCTTGAAGTGTCCCGCCTGAGTAAAGAATTCGATGGCCTGCGAGCCCTGGACGGAGTAAGCTTTTCGGCAGAAGAAGCAGAGATACTGGGTGTCATCGGTCCCAATGGAGCAGGGAAAACCACGATCTTCAACATCATCTCCGGCATCTTTCCCCCGTCGAGCGGAGAGATAAGCTTTCAGGGGAAGACGATCCACCGTCTCAAAACCCATCAGATCAGTCGTCTGGGGATAGGCAGGACGTTTCAACTCGTTCGCCCTTTTCAGAATCTGGATGTAGAAACCAATATTCTGGTCGCCTCCGGACACCCATTCTATCCTTCCTTCCGAAAATCCTTCGCACCTTTTCGGAAACCTGAAATCCTTGGAGAGGTTCAAAAGCTCATTGATCGGACCGGACTTCGCCCCTATGCCAGACAGATAGCGAAAAACCTTCCCCTCGGCATTAAAAAGCGACTGGAGATCGCCCGTGCGCTTGCCCTCAAGCCCCGCCTTCTCCTTCTGGACGAACCCTCCGGCGGCCTGCGCTTTGAAGAATCGGTTCAGCTCATGGAACTCATCCGCCAGATCCGGGAACAGGGAATCGGGGTTCTTCTCATCGAGCATAACATGCAGGTCATCATGGACCTCTGCAAACGGATTGTCGTTCTGGATCATGGCTCAAAGATTGCGGAAGGTTCTCCTGAGGAGATTCGTTCAAACCCCCAGGTGATCCAGGCCTACTTAGGAAAGGAATCCTGATATGCTTGAAGTGCGGGGGATAGAGGTTTCTTATGGCGAGTTTTTAGCCCTGAAAGGGGTGAGTTTCACGGTCAAAGAAGGTGAACTGGTCACAATCATCGGAGCCAATGGAGCCGGGAAAAGCACCATTCTCCGAGCGGTGATGGGTCTGGTGAAGTGCCGAAAAGGGGAAATCCTCTTTCAGGGAGAGGAGATTACAGAAAGTCCTCCCCACCATCGTGCACGCCTGGGCGTGAGCTTGGTCCCCGAAGGCCGGAAGTCTTTCCCGGACCTAACGGTCATGGAAAATCTTCTTATGGGCGGCTACGTCGAAAAGAATCGCAGGGAGGTTCAGTCCCGAATGGAAGAGGCGTTCGACCTTTTCCCCGTGCTCAAAGAGAGACAGAATCAGGTGAGCAAAACGCTGAGCGGAGGCGAACAACAAATGCTTGCCATCGCCCGGGCTCTCATGTCCAGCCCCCGAGTCATCCTGATGGATGAGATCTCTCTGGGTTTGATGCCGATCTATGTGGAGGAGACGTTCAAAGTGATCAAGAATCTTCACCGGAAGGGGGTGACTATCCTGCTCGTGGAACAAAACGCCCGCAAAGCACTTTCTGTGGCCGACCGGGGCTACGTTCTCGAAACGGGGGAGATCGTCTTAAGCGATACCAGCCAAAACCTCGCTCATGATCCCCAAGTCAAAAAAGCCTACCTGGGTGGAGCCTAAAGAAATAGAAGGCGGTCATTGGAGAGTAGAAGGTGGGGGTGAGAAAAAAGCGGAAATAGAAAATAGGAATGAACCACTGACTGCTTATCACGGACTGCTGACCAAGATAGAGGTGAATCATGGAGAAGAAAAAAGTTAAAGTCGAAGAGAAGGCAGAGACCCTGGCCGGTGTGCAGGTCGGGATCAAAGCTCCCAGAGGATCGAAGATCACCTGCAAGAGCTGGCAGACCGAAGCCGCCATGAGGATGTTGATGAACAATCTCGATCCGGAGGTTGCGGAGAAACCGGCAGAGCTCATTGTTTATGGAGGCTCTGGAAAGGCGGCTCGAAATTGGGAGGCCTACCATCTTCTGGTAAAATGTTTGCAAAATCTGGAAAACGATGAAACCCTTCTTGTCCAATCGGGAAAACCCGTTGGAATCTTTAAGACACATTCGGATGCGCCGAGGGTCCTGATCTCCAATTCGATGCTTGTTCCCAACTGGGCCAACTGGGAGAAGTTCAGAGAGCTGGAGGAACTGGGTCTCACCATGTACGGTCAGATGACAGCAGGGAGTTGGATCTATATCGGAACTCAGGGAATTCTTCAGGGGACTTATGAGACCTTTGTCTCTGCAGCTAAGAAACATTTTGGAGGGTCGCTCAAAGGAAGACTCGTTCTTTCAGCAGGTCTTGGGGGAATGGGAGGAGCCCAGCCCCTGGCTGCCACGATGAATGAAGGGGTGTTTTTGGGTGTGGAGGTTGACCCGGGTAGAATCAAACGGCGTCTCGAGACAGGGTACCTCGATGTGATGGCGGATCATCTGGAAGATGCGCTCATCCTGGCTCTCGGTGCGAAAGAGAAGGGGATTCCAAAATCGATCGGCCTTTTAGGAAATGCCGCGGAAATTCTTCCTGAGATCGTAAAAAGGGGGATTGTCCCGGATCTCGTGACTGACCAGACCTCAGCTCACGATGCCTTAAATGGATATGTACCGGCAGGGCTCAGCCTCGATGAGGCAATTGAACTCCGAAGGAAGGATTCGAAGGAATATATCCGCCGGTCAATGGAGTCGATGGCTGTTCATGTCCGGGCGATGCTGGAGTTTCAGAAAATGGGATCGATTGTCTTCGACTACGGCAATAACATCCGGGCACAAGCCTTTCAAGCCGGTGTAAAAGATGCCTTCAACTATCCTGGATTTGTCCCGGCTTTTATCCGGCCTCTCTTCTGTGAAGGGAAGGGGCCTTTCCGGTGGGCGGCTTTGTCCGGAGAACCCAAAGATATCTATAAGACCGATGAAGCCATCTTAAAGGAGTTTCCTGATGACCTCTCTCTGGCACAGTGGATTCGGCTGGCAAGGGAGAAGGTGAAATTTCAGGGGCTTCCGGCAAGGATCTGCTGGCTGGGTTATGGTCAGAGGGCCCGTATTGGAAAGGTTTTTAATGATATGGTGGCCAGAGGGGAATTGAAGGCGCCCATCGTGATTGGAAGGGACCATCTCGATAGCGGTTCGGTGGCTTCCCCTTATCGAGAAACAGAAGGAATGAAGGACGGAAGCGATGCCATTGCCGACTGGCCCATTCTGAACGCCCTTCTCAATGTGGCGGCAGGGGCCACCTGGGTTTCGGTCCACCATGGAGGGGGAGTGGGAATCGGTTATTCCATTCATGCAGGAATGGTCGTGGTCGCTGATGGAACAAAAGATGCCGAGCGCAGGTTACTGAGGGTATTGACCACGGACCCGGGGACAGGTGTCATGCGCCATGCCGATGCCGGATATGAAGAGGCAATAGACACTGCAAAAGGGAAAGGGATCAAGATACCAGGTGTGACCATCTATCAACGATAAAATGCAATGGAATATTGGAATGCTGGAATAGTGGGAATTGAATGAAAACGGTTATTCTGGATGGTGAACATCTCACCTTGGAGCAGGTCCTTGAAGTGGCCGAAGGCAAGGCCGGAGTGAGGATCTCCCCTCTGGCAGGGAAGAGGATGAAGCGCTAAAGGGGAGGGAGATTGTAAAGAATGGGGAGCATATTTTAGCGATGGAGTTGCTCTGCGCTACCCAGGGCCTGGAGTTTTTGCTCCCCCTTCAGCCTGGAATTGGAATTAAAGAAGCTTACCGCGTTGTTCGAGAAAAAGTTTCACCGATCAAGGGTGACCGAAGATTCAGCACGGATATCAAGAGGATTCAACAACTGATCGAATCAGGAGAACTACTCCGAAGAGTGGAAAAGGTCGTTGGTAACCTAAAATAGCGTATGGCGCATAGGGCATAACAGGCAAGGAAGCACATTTCCGGAAAGAAAGCGATTGGGATTCCGATGATCAGGGTGGTGGCAAGGCTAATCTATGAGAAGCGGGCTAGGAATTTCTCACTCTTATTTCAAAAAAGAGACTGGAGTCATCGACTTCTTCTATCTTCAATTCCGCATGGAATTGAGAGGTTAATGAGAGAAATTCGGCCGGGCCGAAGGTCGTTGCTTTAAATCCATCTCGACACACGATGACACCTTCGCGAGTCGCGCTCCAATCGATCTCTCCAATCAATCCTGCATCCGCTTGAATTTGAAACCATTCAAGGCGATCCTTCCAAAACTTCTCAGAATAGCTTGAAAAGAGGACGTTTCCTCCGGCCCGGGCTACCCGAACGCTTTCTCTGATCAAGTTCTGTGGGTTTACCTTAAAGGCTGATATTCCATTCTGGATACATATCACCACATCAAAAGATCGGTCCAGGAATCCAAGAGCGACCGCGTTCATCTGAAAGAGATAGCAATTTGCAATCCTTCCTAACCGCTTTTTGGCGAACATCAGATTGGATCGGGAAGTGTCAATACCCACTACCCGCTTAGCTCTTAAAGCTAATTTTTCGAGCACTCGGCCGTAACCGCATCCAAGTTCCAAGACAACATCGGATGGACTGATCTTGTTCATGACGTGCTGAATTTCCGCATCAAGATATTGCTTAACGCGTGGCGGTGCGATGTCATAACATTGCTGCAACCGTTCTGCTGACAATTGATTTAAGTAATAATTGTCGGAATTCAATTTACACCTTTTTATTAAACTGGACCTGTATTACGGAATGGCGACATGAATTGGTCTAATCTACTATGAATAACTTCGCACCCTTTTCGGTATAGGAACGGTGGGCGTTCATTCCCTCTGCTACTTGATAACTTGTCCCAGGAGTCAGTATGAATTTTCTCCCATCGCTGAGTTCAGTGATGAGTTCACCTTGGAGGACGAGCAACACATGCCCACGACTGCACCAATGGTCCGCTAAATACCCGGGGGAGTACTCAACCATGCGCACCCGAATGTTTCCGATCTCCAAAGTTCGCCAGAGAGCCTTGCCTGTCTTTCCGGGATGTTCAGTGGGAGTAATTATATTCCATTCAGTGGTGCAGAAAGGAACGTCTTCAATTTTCACAATCGGGGTACCTCCTGGACGCCTTTAGTTCACTTAAGATTGGACTTTTCTCCCAAATATACCACAGAAAGAAATTTAGCGGTAGTCCAGATGGTGCCTTTGAATGGGTAACACCGCGCATATAAATGGGGTTAAACTTTCTCTCTTTCTTGTCAAACCTAAAGATATAATCCTTGACATTACTGCCTTTTCAATTAAAAATGGAGACGCATTGTTTGGAAAGAAAAAAGGACGAGATGATCATAGAGAAAAGGAGGAGGCGGGAAAGTTGAAGATACAAAAACTGGCGAGGAAAGGGATTTTTAAAATAGCTTCTTACGTTCCCGGGAAGTCGATCGAGGAGGTTCAGAAAGAGTACGGTGCGAAGCGGTGGGTCAAACTGGCATCGAATGAAAATGTGCTGGGACCCTCTCCGAAAGCCATAGAAGCGATCCGCAAAGAACTTTCAAGTATCCATCTTTATCCCGAGAGCCCCTGTTCGATCCTGAGGCAGGCCATCGGTCAGAAACTTTCATTGCCTGAAAAGAGAGTGGTTATCTCCAATGGGGCGGATAATCTCATTCTGATGATCGCCTGTGCCTTTGTCAACGAGGGTGATGAAGTGATCATGGCAGATCCCACGTTCTCCGTCTATGCCAATGTGACACAGATCATGGGAGGGAAGCCCGTCAGAGTGAAGTTAAAAGGGTTCACGCACGATCTGGAGGGTATGTTGAAGAGAGTGAACCGGAAGACAAAACTGGTCTTCGTCTGCAATCCCAATAACCCCACGGGGACGATTGTCCGTCGGGAATCTTTTGATACTTTCCTCTCCAGACTTCCGGCTCAGGTCATCGTCGTCCTGGACGAGGCCTATGGAGAATTCATGGAAGATCCATGCATTCCCGACGGTCTCGATTATGTCGGAAAGAAGCAAGTGATTCTCCTGAGGACCTTCTCAAAAGTTTACGGCCTGGCAGGGTTGAGAATCGGTTATGCATTAGGGAGAGAAGATTTAATCCATTGCCTTTATCAGGTGAGGGATCCTTTCCCTGTTCACCGGCTCGCCCAGGTGGCGGCCGTGGCCGCCCTGAACGATGAGAAGCATGCGACCCGATCGATTCAAATGGTTTATGAAGGGAGAAGATACCTCTATAAAGAACTGGACAGGATCGGGCTTTCTTATGTCCCCAGTCAGGCCAACTTCATCTTCATCAATTTCGAGAGAGATTCGGAAGAGGTCTTCCGTGGACTTCTTGGGGAAGGAATCATCATCCGGCCGGGAAAGACATGGGGGTATCCGACTTTTGGAAGGGTGACAATCGGAAGAAGGGTGGATAACTATAGATTCATTAAAGCGGTTAAAAAAATCTTCAGACGATAGATGGTAAACAATGAACAATGAACGATGAACAATGAACCGGGAACAAATGGCGAATGACTGAAATCGATCTCATCATCAAAAACGCCAAAGAACTCCTCACCCTTTCTTCCTCCTTTAAAGATGAATCAGGACTGGGAATCATACCCAACGGCGCCGTCGCCGTTAAAGAGGGCAGGATCTTCTGGATCGGAAAGACGGATGAATTGCCAGGAGATTTTGGTTTGGGTCCGGAAGCGCAGGTGATCGATGCGAGAGGAAAGGTTGTGATGCCGGGCCTCATCGATTCGCATACTCATCTCATCTTTGCCGGTTCAAGAGAGAATGAATTTGAACAGAGAATTGAAGGTCTCACCTATCTGGAGATTGCCGAGAGGGGAGGCGGAATCCTATCCACCGTTGAAGCGACAAGAAAGGCTTCATTTGATGAGCTCCTCTCTTCAGGAAAGAGAAGACTTGATCGACTGCTCTCAAAAGGTGTTACGACCCTTGAGGCCAAAAGCGGTTACGGGCTTTCGCTTGAGGATGAATTAAAGATTCTCCGGGTGATGAAGGCATTACAGGAGAATCATCCTGTGGACATTGTCCCGACCTTCCTGGGAGCTCATACCATTCCAAAAGAGTTTAAAAATGAGAGAAGAAGATACATGGATCTTCTCACCGAAGAGATGATTCCAGAAGTTGCCGGGGAAAGGCTGGCAGAGTTCTGCGATGTCTTCTGTGAGGAGAAGGCTTTTCATCTCGAAGAGTCGAGAGAAATCCTCGAGACAGGAAAGCGATACGGCCTCAAGCCAAAAATCCATGCAGACCAACTGAGTCCGGGTGGCGGAGCAGAACTGGCGGCTGAGGTCGGGGCCTATTCTGCGGATCATCTCGAATATGTGAGTCCAAAAGGGATTGAACGAATGGCGGAGAAAGGGGTCATCGCAGTCCTGTTGCCGGGAGTTAGTTTCTTTCTTTCAATGAAGAAATATCCACCCGCAAGGGAGATGATTGAGAAGGGAGTCGTTGTTTCACTCTCCACCGATTTGAACCCGGGCTCCTCGATGACCGAATCCCTTCCCCTGATGATGACCATGGGCTGTCTCCTCTTCAGAATGACCCCTAAAGAAGTTATCCAGGCAACCACCCTCCATGCGGCCAGGTCCATGGGGCAGGAGAAGGAGATCGGAAGCCTTGATACAGGAAAGAAGGCCGATCTGATCCTGCTCGATATTCCGAATTATAGATACCTTCCTTACCATTTCGGCGTCGATCATGTGGAGCTGGTCGTTAAAAACGGCAAGGTAGTCTATAGAAACCAATTTTCAGTGAAGAGTAAACAGTAATGAGTGAACAGTAATCAGTGACCAGTGATCAGTGGGAAATGGTTATTCACCGCATTTACTGCTTCCTGATAACCGATTACTGATTACTGATAACTGATTACTGATAACTGATTACTGGGTGGAGACGATGCGACTCTTAGGATGTGTCCCCAATATCAGTGAAGGAAGAGATCCGGATAAGATTGCCTCTATTGCCGAAGAGATCAAAAAGCATAAAAAGATCAGGCTTCTCAACATTTCTTCGGATAAAGATCACCACCGGAGCGTCTTCACTTTTGTCGGTGAACCGGAAGAGGTGAAAGAGGCGGCCCTCTCTTTTGCCCTGAAGGCCATTGATCTCATCGATATGAGAGAGCACAAGGGAGAACATCCCCGTTTAGGGGCAGTGGATGTTGTTCCCTTTGTTCCCATTCACGGGGTCGAGATGGAGGAGGCTGTAAGGATAGCCAGGGAATTTGGAAAGGAGCTGGGAAGAAGAGGGATCCCCATCTTCTTTTATGAAGAGGCGGCTCTCCGAACGGAGAGGAGAGAACTGCCAGCGATTCGAAAAGGGGAGTATGAAGGACTTCCTGAAAAACTGAAAGATCCTGAATGGAATCCGGATGAGGGGCCAGGGGACTTCAATCCAAAATCCGGGGCCGCAGTGGTGGGAGCCCGATTTCCCCTGGTAGCTTACAATGTCAACCTTAAGAGTGAAGATGTCAACCTGGCAAAGGAGATTGCGAAAAAGGTGAGGTTTAAAGACGGAGGGTTCACTCATGTCAGGGCCATGGGGGTGGAATTAAAGGAGAAGGGAATGGTTCAGGTTTCGATGAACCTGACCAATTACCTGGTGACCAATCTTCCCAAGGTATACGATTTTATTAAAGAGGAGGCAATAAGAAGAGGGGTTGAAATCGGAGGATCTGAGATTGTGGGGCTCATTCCTCTCGCTGTTCTGGAAGGCGTTGTCCAGCATTATGTGAAGTATCCGGAATTTTCAACGAATCAGGTCATTGAGCAACGGATTTTAGAATTTGAATAAGGAGGATATTATGGACATGAAGAGATTTTTAGAAAAGCTCGCCCTGGATAGTCCAACTCCTGGAGGGGGAAGCGCTTCTGCTATGGCAGGGGCCCTATCCGCTTCCCTGATTGCGATGGTGGCTGGTCTCTCTTCAAAGAAGGATAAAAAATGCCAGAAGGAGATGGGGCAGATCAAAAAGAAGGCCCTGGCCATTCAGAGAAGACTTTTCCTTGCCGTTGATGAAGATGCGGACTCTTTTAATGAGGTGATCAAAGCCTTTCGCCTTCCTCAAAAAACAGAGAGAGACCGTCTTAGCCGGATCAGGGCGATCCAGAAGGCTTATCAGAAAGCCACCGCAGCACCCAAGTTGGTATGTCAGCAGTCCATCCAGCTTCTGGAGTGTTCCAGGCTTCTCATTCTGAAAGGAAATCCGAATGCGGTCAGTGACACGGGGGTGGCGGCTTTTCTTGCGGATGCGGCCCTGGCCGGAGGCTTGCTCAATATTGGCATTAATCTGGTTCCGGTGATGGATAAGGTTTTTCTAAAAAGGATGCATTCATTGATGACGGATTGGGCGAAGAAGAGAAATTACTTGATGGGAGAGATTTTGGGATCTCTTACCAAAATCGGGTAGACCCCGTTAGAAATTCCGGCGGGGCATTAAACCTCACCGGTATTATTCTGAAATGTAATCCCGCCATAGGCGGGACTACAGCCGCCGGCCCGGAGGGAGCAGCTGGGCATTATTTCAAACGGGGTAGAGAGAGTATGCAGATGATATCCTATGGAACAGGAGGCTGAAGTTAAATTTATTGCGACAGTCACAGGAGCCAAAGGAACCTGCCATGCGCATCACACCCTGGGCCAGCAGTTCGAGTTAAACTGCTACGATTCGGGGGGGGCTCTGCGGCTTCTTTTACCATGACATCTTCCCCTATCTGAATGTGATGCAATTCGGAGGGAAATACCCCTGGTGGGACAGGGAAAAAATCGAAGTGGAGTGCCCAAACCACTACACCGCCATCTCCCTTAAGATAGAGAAAAAAAGATAGGAAACCACTCCCATTTCCGAGAATGGTGATGAAGTGGCTTCCCCGTTTTGCTTGAGATGAGTTTAGTCTTACTTCTTTGGCGGGACGATGGCGTCCTTGCAGGCCTTGGCAACTCGCATCTTCACCACGGTCTTTGCCGGGATGTTAATCGGCTGACCCGTTGCCGGATTTCTTCCCACACGGGCTTTCCGTTTCACCAAAACGAGCTTGCCAATGCCGGGGAAGGTGAAGGCGCCTGCCTTCTTGGTTTCTGCGACAGCCAGAGCGGCCATCTCTTCGATGATGGCCGCAGCCGTCTTCTTGGAGAAATCGAACTTCGTTGCAACATAGGAGACGATCTGTGATTTGGTAAGCGGTTTCTTTCCTGCCATAACTGTGCCCTCCTCGAAAGAAAAAGTTTATTTGTGAAAATTATACAAGAAAGTTTCAAAAAAGCAAGTAAAAAAATAATTTCGTCCTAATGCCTCAGTTACGGGGAGTGACAGAATTCCTGATAAAAATTTAATTACACCCGATAGGCGGGACATTCTCTCCGAGCCAGAGGCTCTTCCCTCCGGGGCAGAAGCCCCTCTGGGGCGGAGCCTGAGCCGGATGCCTGTCCCGCCTTCTAAAGCTTGGACAGGACGTCCAACCCTGTGGGCCGAGGCACAGTGCACCAATTTTTTTACAGCTTCTGAGGCATTACATTTCGTTAATAATGCTCTGGTTATGGTTTGCTTTAGATTACCATAACCTGTAACTCAGCCCCTGCCTGCGGCAGGCGTTAGGGCTGAGTTTTCATGGCTAAAGCCATGAGTTACATTTTTTCGCCAAAGCGTTTATCAAATGTATAAAGGAAAAAAGGAAATTTTCACACCCCAAAGATACAAATAAAAGAGCCCTGAAAAAAAAGCTTTCTGATCTAATGATTATCGAGATTCCAAAATATGATTACCCAGATTACCTTTTTTTAATGCATTTATAATCGTTGTAATCGTTTTATAGTCCACGTAATCAGAGTTTTCCGGACTTTATCAGAGTTTTCCGGACTTTTCAGGAAATCTCAAAAAAAACCTTGACATTTTTTGTTAGTTGTGCTCTACTATTCCATACAATCTATCTATGCGAAATTCCAGCCATATTCATAGAAAGGGGGACCAAAGATGAAAAGGGAGTTCATTTATAAGAGCTTTATCTACTTTCTCTGTTTCTCTTTTCTCCTGTTGATGAATGGTTTTTCGAGAATAGGTTTGGAAGCAAAAGAGGCGGAGAGGCCACTCGGCGAGATGGTTTCGAAGGGCGAAGTGAAGTTTGAAGCCCGGGAGAATGTCTGGAAAAAGGTTGAAACCTCCCACTTTCCAATCTTTAAAGGGACTCGGGTAAAAACCGAAAGTGGTCATGCCATCCTTACCCTTCCTGATAACGGTAGGATTGAGGTCAACCCCAGGAGCCTTTTTTCCTTCGATAAAGAAGGCAGGCTAATCCTCACCGAGGGAAGTATTAAATTTCACCTTCCCATTACTTCCGAGGTAAACTTTAAAATCGGGAATCTCTCCATCGTAAAGGCACGCACCCTTCAAGCCGCCAAAGGATCTTCCATTTCATCACCGGCTGACCCCCTCGTTGCGGGCTCACTATCGATCCACCCCAATGGTTCTATCACGGTGAAAACACTTGAGGGTGAACTCAATGTCTTAAGTCAGGACAATGTCCTTCTGGCCGCGGTACCCAAGAATGATTCAGTGACGATTCCATCGGTTACGGTGTCGGGACCATCGAGGGTGATGGTGGCCCAGGCAGGCGAAACCGCGACCACCACTACCGGGACAACCGGTGATTTCTTAGGAATTTCAACCTGGGGGTGGGTGGGGGGCATTGCCGCCGTCGCGGCCATTATTATTGTGGTAGCTGTTGCCTCAAGCGGTGGCGATCATGATCGCGTGCCTATCTGTCCATAAAAATTAACTTATTAACCCCCTGAATAAAGAACCCAGTAGAAAGCTGCCATTCCTTACTGGGTTTTTTTTTAAAAAGGAGAAGAAAGGAGAAGAGATGTTAGGCAAAAAGACTGTTCTCTTTCATCTTCTCTTTCTCGTTTTCATATTCTCCTGTGCCTCCCCCCAGCCTTCGAAAAGAGAGACGATTTCATCGAGCCCTTTCCCCCCAGAGCCCCAATATTCCAGACAGGTTAAGGCGATGAATGATAAGATTCTGATGGGTGTCTTATCGACAAGGAGGGACCCCCACCAGGATTACAGGATCGGTCCCGAGGATCTCCTCGAGGTCTCCGTATTTGAGGATGAGAAACTGAATAAGATGGTGAGGGTCAGTTCTCAGGGAAATATCAGCCTGCCCCTCCTCGGAATTTTAAGGGTGAAAGGGCTCACTCCCTATGAATTGGAGAAGGAGATCCGGGAACTCTTGGCTGAGAAATACTTCCAGAATCCCAATGTCAGCGTCTTCATCAAGGAATACCGGAGTCAAAGAATCTCGGTGATGGGGGCGGTAGAAAAGTCGGGTGTCTTTGATGTGACAGGGCAGAAAACCGTTCTGGATATATTGGCCATGGCCGGAGGTCTTAAAGGGGATGCAGGGCCTCTTCTCTTTTTGATCCGACCAGCCAGTCCGCAAGAAGAGCTCGTTAAGGAGAAAAAAGATTTAGATGAACCGCCACCGAAAACCTTTATGATCGACCTCGAAGAATTATTGGTCAAAGGCGATATATCCCTTAATCTGCCCTTGATCCATGGCGATGTCATCAACATCCCGGTCTCCGGCAAGATCTTTGTGGGTGGTGAGGTGAGGAGTCCAGGCGGATTTCCTTTAGGAGGTAAAAAGGTAACCGTCGGTCAAGCCATCACCTTGGCAGGGGGACTGAGCCCGAAGGCAGCAGGTTCCGAGACCAAGATCTTTCGATACTCGGAAAAGGGTACGGAAAGAGAGATGCTCTCCATCAACGTTTATGCCATTCAAAAGGGAGAAAGCGAGGATCTTTACTTGAAGGAAAACGACATCATCATGGTTCATAAAAGCGGCACAAAGGCTTTCCTGATCGAATTCTGGGATTTCTTAAAAGGACGTGTCGGAGCCGTTGGACTCGGTTCCTTATAATTTAAGGAGAAACACATGGATTATTTGAAACAGATTCCTTCGGAGGAACGCTACCAGCTTCCCCCGCCGAGATACTCTCCTTCTGCCTTCCCGGAGGAGAAAGAGGTCAACCTCAGGGACTACTGGAGGGTCATCCAGAAGAGGCGATGGACCATCATCGCCTTTTTCTTGATCGTCCTTGTCACCACAGCGGTTGCCACCTTCACCATGAAACCAATTTATCGGGGAACAACGACCGTTCAGATCAACAAGGAAAACCCCCAGATCGTCGATTTCAAGGAGATCTTTGCTATTAACACCATGGACATGGATTATTACCAGACCCAGTACAAACTCCTCGAAAGTCGGACGCTTGCCAAGCGGATTGTCAACACCCTTAAACTCGGGGAGCATCCCGAATTTCTTTCAAAGCCAGAGACCCCCTTTCAGAAATGGAAATCGAGCTTCTTTGGCTCCATCCTCGGTTTCTTCACTCCTTCCAATCAGAATGCCAGTGCTGAAAAAGGTTCTGCCGAGAATGATAGGGAGATCACCCTCATCAACCAATTTCTCGCGAAATTGAAGATCGAACCCATTCGAAACTCCCGCCTCGTGAAGATCCATTTCGATTCCAACTTCCCCGAACTCTCCACCCAAATCCCCAATACCTTAGCCATGAACTACATCCAGCAGAGTTTGGAGAACCGTTTCGTAAACATCGAACAGGCCAGGGAATGGTTGAACAAGCAGTTAGAGGATTTGAAGGCCAAAGTGGAGAGGGCTGACGAGGCCCTTCAAACCTTCGGCTCAAAGCACGATATCATTTCTCTCGAGGAGAAAGAGAATATTATCATGCACCGGCTCACCGAGCTGAATGAAGCCTTGACGAAGGCCGAATCTGAACGGATAGGTAAAGAGGCCCTCTACAAACAGACCAAGGAGCGGAATTTCGATGCTCTCCCTTCCGTCCTCGAGAACAAGTTGATTGTGGATTTGAAACAGGCCTCCATCCAGCTCGAAGCCCAGTATATGAAGCTTTCGGAGACCTATAAACCCGGGTATCCGGAAATGGTGCGCCTTAAAAATCAGATGGAGACCATACAGAAGCGGATTGATGGCGAGATCAACAAAATCCTCACAGGGATCAAGAATGATTATGAATCGAACCTCCGAAGGGAATCGCTCCTCCGGCAGGTCTTCGAACAGCAGAAAGTCAGAGTCATGGAGATGAAGGATAGGGCCATCCAGTATAACATCCTCAAGCGGGAGGCCGATACCAATAAGGAACTCTACAAGGGTCTCCTCCAGAAAATGAAGGAGGCAGGGGTATCAGCGGGGATCACCGCGAGCAACATCCAGATTGTCGATCAGGCCGAATGGCCCACCAACCCCTACAAGCCGAACAAGCGCCTCAATCTCCTTCTGGCCGCAGTGGTTGGACTCTTTCTCGGAGTGGGGCTTGCCTTCTTCTTCGAATATCTCGATAACACAATAAAGACCCCGGAGGATGTGGAACAGCTCATCAGGCTCCCCTCCTTCGGGATGGTTCCTGATATCTCCTCTCACAGGCGCAGGCAATTGGAGAAGGGGGCGACCTACCCGGTCGAACTCATCACCCATGGCCATCCCAAATCCATGCTCTCCGAGGCTTATCGGAATATCCGGACCTCCATTCTCCTCTCCTTCTCTGAAAGGCCTCCAAAGCGAATTGCCATCACCAGTCCCAATCCGTCTGAGGGAAAGACCACAACAGTGATTAACACAGCCATCGCCCTCTCACAAACAGGAGCAAGCGTCATCATCATAGATACAGATTTGAGGAAACCCCGTATCCACAAGATCTTTACCGAAGAAAATGGGGTCGGACTCTCAAACTTTCTTTCAGGGAATGCCGGGCTTGAGGCGATTATTAAAAAGACAGAGATCCCGAACCTTTATTATATTCCTTCAGGTCCGATTCCCCCCAATCCCTCAGAACTGATCAGCTCCAACCTTTTTAAAAGCATGCTCCAATCCCTCGATGAGCGGTTCGACCACTTAGTTCTCGACTCCCCGCCCGTGCTTGGATTTGCCGATTCGATCATCCTTTCCACATTTGTAGACGGGATGATCCTCGTAACCACAGGAGGAAAGACGCCGAGAGAGACCCTCCAGCGTGCCAAAGGAATGCTCCTTCAGGTCAATGCCAAGATACTTGGAGTGGTCATCAATCGGGTCAATATTGAGCGAAGCGAATACGGATATTACTACTACCGGTACCATTACTATTACGGGAAGGAGGGAAAGAAGAAGAAAGGACTTCCCTATCTGTCTAAAGAGGAATCGGGCTCTGTATAGAAGAGCTTATTTACCCGCAAGTTGCAAAAAAACAATATCGAAACCGGGCGTGGGTACTGTGCGGCCTTGCCGGGAAGTCGCCGCACAATGCGGCGGGTATTTTCCCAAAGCCTTGCAGCGGCACCTTTGGAAGTTAGCTACATGCGTTTCCAGGCAAAACTGGGACTTTACGTAAAGTGAGATTCTCTGTAACCCTTGATTTTCTAAAAATCCGCAATTGCAAGGGTGGGGAAGTACCACTGCCCGGGTCCGATATTGCAACATTTGGGTTTATATGAAAAAGCTTCTCCTCCCCATCCTCATTCTAATTTTATCTTTCGTAGCAGGTTATTCAGTGCTTTCTATCTGGATAGGGGTTTCTCTTTACCGGGAAACCTCATCCAGAGAGGATTTAGAAAAAGTTATTAGACTTACCCCGTCCAATCCCGACCCCTACTATAAAATGGCCCTTCTCTACGAGTGGGATATCAGGAATATCGACCTTAAACAGTCGCTCCATTTTTTAAAAAAGGCCATTGAGAATAACCCCCTTGAACAACAGTACTGGATCCATCTGGCCAAGATCCTCTTTCGAATAGGGGAGAAGAAGGCTTCCGGGAAGGCTCTCGAAAAGGCTGTCTTGGTCTTTCCCACCGGTTATCAGGGAAGGTGGGTAAGCGGAAACCTCCTTCTTCAACAGGGAGCGGTCGAGAAGGCGATCCCCCATTTCTCTTATATCCTTGCCCATTATCCGAATCAGGGCTACCTTGTCTATGAGGTTTTAAGAAAGGCATTTGATGACCCTGGCTTCGTCTTCGAAAAGATTGTTCCAAAGGATCCTGCCTCGACCAATCAATACCTCACCTTCCTGTATGAGATTGGGGATAAGGAATCAGCGCAAAAGGTGTGGCAGAAGAAGGTTTTGCTCAGCCATCGAGCCAGCCGGAACGAAACCATACGGCACATTGAATTTCTGATCGGCAGGGGCGATCTCAGCGAGGCGTTTATGATCTGGAAGGCGAGGCTCGAGCAGGAAGGATTGCCTCTTTCCGCAGATGGAAACCTCATCACCAACGGAGGGTTTGAGAAAGATACTATTTTAGGCGGCGGTTTCGACTGGAAGATGAGCAGTGTTGCAGGAGCAGAGGTCTCTATTGACCCTTCAATTGCCCTTGAAGGGAAGCGATCATTGAAGATTGCCTTCAATGGCAAGGAGAATGTTGATTTTCACCATGTCAGTCAGTATGTGGCTCTGAAGCCCGATACCGACTATATGCTCAAGGCGCAGGTGAAAACCAGAGAAGTCACGACCAAAAGCGGTCTGAAGATTGAAATCTTAGGGGTGGGGTCTTCTTTTTACAAAGCTTCGGAATTGTTGGTCGGAGATAATGACTGGAGAGAAATAGAGGTCGTCTTTCGGGCCCCGGCCCAATCCCGGGGCGGCCTGGTTCGCTTCCGGAGGGAAAAGACCGATAAGTTCGACCGTTACATCTCCGGAATGGTCTGGATCGACAACGTCTCTCTCAAAGAAAAATAGATACTTATTTACCCCGTTAGAAATAATGCCCCGCTACTCCCTCCGGGCCAGAGGCCCTCTGGGCTGGCGGCTGCAGCGGGGTTAGGTTTTAGAATAATTCCGGCGGGGTTTAATGCCCCGCTGGAATTTCTAAGGGGGTTTACGCATTCACGCTGATGATGAAAGACTACTACAAAATCCTTGGCATAGAAGAAGAGGCTTCTGAGGAAAAGATTCGGGCTCATTGGATCGAATTAACAAAACGTTACCACCCTGACCTGAGCAAGGGCAGCGACGCTGATGAAAGCATTAAAGAGATCAATGAGGCCTATCAAGTATTGAAAAACAAGTCCACACGATTAGAATATGATCTCGAGAGAACCTTCAAGAAGATGGGTCTCAAGGAGGCCCATCGTTGGAAGGAAAGAAGAATTAATATCCGGAACATAATACTTCCTGCAGGTATTTTAGTTTTTTCCCTCATCGTCGGCTTAATAGTTTTTAGATGGTATCGTGTGGCCATACCTCCGAAATCGGAGGTCCTTTACGAGATAGACAGGGTGTTAGAAAAAAAGACTGCCTCGCAGATTCCTCCTGTAAAAACAGAGTCAAAAGTTAAAGTTGATGAGGAGGTACTTAAGGGAATCAAGAAGGAGGTAATGCCTCAAGAGAGCACTAAGATTCTTCCGATACCAACACAACGTGTCGCATCCACCCCTCCGCCTCCTTCCCTGCCTCCGGCGGAAAAGGAATCGAAATCGAAAGAGGAATTTGTGCCTCAGTTGGTCGCAAAACAGGAGGCACCCATAAAGGTGGTGCAGGAAGCTCCCAAGGAGATTCCGAAGGGAATCAGGAAGGAGGTAATACCTCAAGAGAACACCAAGATTGCATCTGCCCTTCCAACTTCCTCCCTACCTCCGGGGGAAAAGGAATCGAAACCGAAAGAAGAATTTGCGCCTCAAGTGGTTACAAAATCGGAGGCACCCATGAAGGTGGTGAAGGAAGCTCCCAAGGAGATTCCGAAGGAGATTCCAAAGGAAACTCCAAAGGAGGTTACCCAAATTACCCTTCAACCGGGGAAAAAATTGGAATCCAAAACGGAGGAGGAAAAAAAGGTTCCAAAGGAGATCGGTAAGGTCGTCTCCCAAGAAAGCGCCAAAATTGATAAACCCAAGCCAACCGTAATGGAGTCTCCCCCTCCTCCAAAGCCTGAGACATTGGCTAAAGTTGAAAAGAGGGTTGCGAATGAAGAAGAGGTCAGGCAGTTTCTGGCCAATTATATCGATCGATATGTCCGGAAAGATATCAATGGCTTTCTCTCCCTATTCTCTTCCAAAGCCATTCAGAATCAGAAGGATGGATTTGAAGAAATAAGAAACATCTATGCTAAATTTTTCGATCAGAGTCGGGAACTTCGATATCATATGGAAGGGATGAAAATCGAGATTTATCAGAACAGCGTGGAAGTAAGGGCGCGTTACAGATTGGATCAGATATTTAAAAAAAGGGGAGAAGAGAAAATCTGGAAAGGGAATATCCGTTGGGTTTTGGTCAAGGGAAATGGGGTTCTGAGAATTATCACTCTCGATTATCAAAATGACAAATCTCCCTGAAGGAAAAGGAGGAAGGTATGAAGATCAAGTCGGTCATCTTTATTCTGTTTTGGATGATCTCTTCACTGCCCCCATATCTCAATGCACAAATAAAACCCATCCCTCCACTCCTTGCCACGAAGGAGGAAATCAATCAGTTTTTTACCGCTTATGTAGATCGATACACCCAGAAGGACATCGATGGTTTTCTTTCCTTCTTCTCTTTAAAGGCCATCCAGAATCAAAAGGATGGTCTGGAAGAGATACGAAAGAATTACACAAATTTTTTCAATCAAAGCCTTGCCCTAAGGTTTCAAATTGAAGAGATGAGGCAGGAGATTTATCAGAATGCGGTCGAAGTCAAAACTCGTTATGTGATCAACCAGGTGTTGAGAGGAGACAGAAAGGAAAGGGAATGGAGCGGCCATATTCGCTGGGTTTTGGTTAAAGAGGATGGAGCGTTGAAAATATTATCCCTTGATTATCAGCATATGAAATCACTTTAAGAGGAGGTGGTGATAAATGAAATTTTATACTATCCTGCTCATTGGCTTTCTTTCTCTGATTTCCTCGTTTCCCTTGACAACAAGGGCACAAGTGTCGTCTCCTGCAATCCCTGAAGCGGTCACCGAGGAGGAGGTTCGCCTGTTCATCGATGACTATACGAAACGGTTTACGAAGATGGATCTCGAAGCCTATATGGACCTCTTTTCAAGCGAGGCCGTTGAAAATCGGGCCCTCCCTTATGCCGATATCCGTCTGGCTTACCGGAGGACGATTCAGGGAAGCCATTCAATTCAATATGATGTGAAAATTTATTCCACCCAGACCTATGAGAAGAGCGCATTTGCCAGTGGCCGATATCAGATAACGCAAATCTTAAAGGGAGGCGGGGTGAAGACCTTTAAGGGAAACATCCGGTGGGTGCTCGCCCGCGAGGGTAGGGTTTTAAAGATCAAAGAGATCAACTATGGAATCGACCATTGAGATGATCGACATTCACAGCCATATCCTTCCAGGATTGGATGACGGGCCCCAGACGATGGAGGAGTCGATTCAGATGTGCCGGATCGCCTATCAGGATGGAATCAGGACCATCGTGGCCACTCCACACACGCTCAATGGCGTTTATCAAAATGGTAAGTCCATCATCCTCTCCAAAGTGAACGAACTGAATGACGCTTTAAATAACTCCGAACTAAAATTGGATTCCGCAATCCGAAATCCGCAATCCGAAATTGATTTAAGAATTCTCCCCGGTTCGGATGTCCATTTGTGTGAAACAACCCTACAGCAGGTCGATCAGGGCGAGGCGATCACAATTGGGGATGGAGGGAAATACATCATGATCGAGTTTCCATCTCAGGCGATCCCTTATCAGGGCGAGAGGGTTCTTTTCCAATTATTGGGGAGAGGCTTGATACCCATCATCAGCCATCCAGAGAGAAACCTCGAGATCGGGAAAAGGCCTGGACGATATTATGAAATCATTAAGATGGGATGCCTTGGCCAGGTGACGGCCATGAGCCTGACCGGAGAATTTGGACCAAAGGTGAGGCAATGGGCAGAGAAGCTGCTTAAGGGCTGGCTGGTCCACTTCATCGCCTCCGACGCCCATTCGCCCAACGGAAGGCCGCCCATCCTCTCTGCCGCTGTGAAAGCGGCGGCAAAGATCGTGGGCAAAGAAGAGGCTGAGAAGATGGTGACCGAATATCCAAAGGCCATCCTCGAAGGCCGAAGACCCAACATCCCAGATCCTCTCTCTCCGTAATAGGGAAAACGTATGAAAGTACAGTCGGAGAAAATTATGCTCAATGCTCAAAGGTCAAAGTTTAAGGAGCTATTTAAATGAAATTTGGATATGAGGATTTAGATGTTTGGAATAAAGCTGTTGAGTTTGCTGTCGAGGTTATTGAGATAGTGGAAAATATACCCACGGATCGAAAGCATTATCGCCTATTGGAACAGGTAGAGTCAAGTTCAGCAAGCATATCAATGAATATTGCGGAAGGGAAAGGGCGATTTTCTAAGAAAGAGTTTGTACAATATCTGTATATATCAAGGGGATCCCTTTATGAGACAATGACACTACTTGAAATTTTTAGACGTAAAAAGTGGATTTCTGTGGAAAGTTATTCAAAGATTGAAGTGCATGCGAAAGAAATAGTATCAATGATTAAGGGGCTGATAAACTCAATTTCAAATAAGAAATTATAATTTTTACTTTTTGCTTTAAGCTTCGGACTATTTATCATTTCCTTTGAGCTTTCAACTTTGAGCTTTGAGCTATGTTTAACTTTTTCATCCAATTGATTCTCATCTGTCTATTAGTCTTCACTCCCCTTGTGTTCGGGGCTGTGGAGCTCTGGGCCTTCTCCCTCATGGAACTTGGCATCCTCCTAATCATTGTCCTTTGGGCTATTCAATTGTTACTCCGCCCTGCACTACGGAGAGTGCAGGACAGCCCTGAACCTCACATGGTTCAAGGCGAACTCAAAACCAATCACGGTTCACTCCGAATCCCGAAATTAAAACTCAACACTCATAACTCAAAACTCTCAACTATTTTTATTTTCCTCTTCCTCCTTCTCGTCCTTTTCCAGATGGCCCCCCTTCCTGCTGAAATAGTGAAATTTCTTTCCCCCCAAACCTATGCCCTCCGCTTTGAGCTTTCACCTTTGAGCTTTGAGCTTTCAACTTCAAACTTCTCAATCTCTTTCGTTCCTTTTCTTACAAAGGTTGAGTTCTTCAAATGGCTGACCCTGTCCGGGTTTTTCCTCTTTCTTCTGTCCTGGAAATATTTTGATCAGAGGGCAATTCGAAAACTGATTCTCGTGGTTCTGTGTGTTGGCGTCTTTGAATCCCTCTACGGAATGTTCGAATTCTTCAGCGGGCACAAACATATTCTGCACCTGAAGATGGACCATCTGATTTCTTCTGTGACAGGGACTTTTATCAACCGCAACGCCTTTGCAGGCTACCTTCTGATGGTCATCCCGTTGAGCATGGGATACCTCTTCTCCAGGGAGCCTCATCAGATGGGGCGGTCGATGGGCTGGCGCCTTCGACTCTCCTCCCTCGACGGAAAATCCCTCCTCATCGCCTTTGGCATTGTCCTGATGATCCTGAGCCTTCTCTTTTCGGCTTCGCGAATGGGGATTGCAAGCCTGCTCCTCTCCTTCAGCCTGATCAGTCTCCTCTTTAGAAATCCAGAGGGAGGGAAGAGACTTTCCAGACCATCGATCCTGATTTTAGGCCTGGCCGTGCTCTGGGCAGGATGGATTGGACTTGATGCAGTGATCAGCCGATTCTTCACCTCTTCTGAGGATTTCAAATCGAGATGGATGGTCTGGGTAAACACCTTCCAGATCATCAAGGACTATCCACTCTTTGGGACCGGCCTCGGAACCCTTGTTCAGGTCTTTCCCATGTACCGTTCCTTCCATATCCGGGGTCTGGTTACCCATGCGGAGAACGACTTTCTACAGTTGATTGCGGAGGTTGGACTTCTGGGTATCGGATTGCTCGGGATTCTGTTCTTCTATCTTTTTTATCGTGGTGTTTCAGGGATTCGTTCCCTTTCTTTTAGGGACCCGAAGAGACATATCGGGATGGGTGGGATAGTTGGGATCCTGGCACTGATGTTTCACAGCCTTGTGGAGAGAAACATCCAGATTCCCGCCAACGCCTTCCTCTATGCCTTTATTTGGGCGCTGGTTCTTCGGGCCGGCCATGCCGAAAAAGGAAGTAATTCGACCAAACCAGGGGGATATCAGGTTAAAGAAACCAAATAGACGAGATATCCCCGGAAATGACTGCTTCAAGCAGGCACGTACTTGAGAAAAGACAAAATAATCAAGGGGTTATGCCGGTTACAGAGGCTCATGTAATCGAGGGGGCGGAGCATTATTTTGCAAGGGGTTATAGCCTAACACTTTACCCCGTTAGAAATAATGCCCCGCTACTCCCTCCGGGCCAGAGGCCCTCCCTCCGGGGCAGAAGCCCCTCTGGGGCGGAGCCTGGGCCGGCGGCTGCAACAGGGTTACATTTCAGAATAATTCCGCCTGCCTGCCGGTAGGCAGGGCGGGGTTTAATGCCCTGCTGGAATTTCTAACGGGGTTTACACCTTACGTTTTTTATGACCCATTGGTACGCTGTCTATACCCAGCCAAGACATGAGAACAAGGTTTACGATCGCCTGCTCAAGAAGAAGATCGAAACCTTTCTTCCTTTGATTGAAAGATGGAGTCGGAGAAAAGATCGTCGAAAGCGAATCCACCTTCCTCTTTTTCCGGGGTATCTCTTTGTTAGGACATCCATGGACCCTTATGTCCATCTTGAAATATTGAAAACGGATAGCGTAGTCCGGATTCTTGGAAATGATGGAAAACCGATCCCGATTCCAAACGAACAGATTTTTACTATTCATGCTTTAATAAAGAATGGCGTTGCAGTCACCCCTTGTCCCTACCTGAAAGAGGGAATGAGGGTCCGGGTCGTCAATGGACCTCTCATTGGGATTGAGGGATTTCTCGTTAAAGCTCAACCCCAAAAGCATCGCCTTGTTCTCTCGGTGGATTTGATCAAGGAATCTGTCTCCGTCGAAATCGATGAACTCGACGTCGAACCCATCACCCTTTGACCTTTCAGCTTTGAGCCTTGAGCTATCTTTTGATTTGATCTTCTTTCGCCATGCTCCATGCCCTCTGCGCTATGCGAGCATCTTTTGCTTTCAGCTTTGAACTTATTTTGGCCCACTAAACCCTTTACGCCTTACGATTTACGCTTCACGCATCGACTTTCAGCTTTGAGCCTTGAGCTAATTAATGACCCGATTCATTTTTACCGTTCTTTCCATCGCTTACATCGCTTCGATCTTTCTATTGGCCGGTTCGCCTTTTATCTCAAAGATCGCAACCTTCAACCCTTACAGTCTCCTCCACATCCCCCTCTATGGAGTATTAACGGTGCTTCTTATTTTTTCTATCATCCCTTTTAAAAACAGCCCTAATAACCAGAGAAACCAGAAAGACCAGGCAACCCCTTTTCTATTCGCAGGCCTGATCGCCCTTGGAATTGCCGTTGCTGACGAGGTTCACCAGACCTATATTCCAGGTCGGGAGGCTTCCTTCACAGATGTCCTCCTCGATGCCATTGGCATTGCTTTGGTTTTGCTTCTTATCCATCGTATCTTCAGATGGAAAATATCAACATCAACCAGACCAACCTAATGGAATGTCAATAAGTCAAGCCCAAAGGCAAAAGAACCAATTCCATTGCGCAGCAATAACTTCCAGACCCGCTTTGCGGGACTCATTTCCATCCCGCCCTGTGGGATCACTTCCATTCACGCAGTAAATAAATTTTTCTATAGAAACCAAACAAACCAGAGTATTCCAGGCGAAGCCTCACTTCCAGTGCAAAGCACTCAATTCCAGTCCCGCAAATCGGGGCTCACTTCCAGTCGCAGACTAAATTACTAATGTATCCAAACAAACCATCCGTATGAAGATCACTCGCTTTGAAGACCTCAAAGTTTGGCAATTAGCACATAAATTATCAATTGAGATTGCTGAGCTAGCGAAATCATTTCCGAGGGATGAAAAATATGATCTGGGTGGCCAAATGCGGCGTTCGGCACGAAGCATTCCATCAGACATCAGTGAGGGGTATGGCAGGTTTCACTTCAATGATAAGCTGACATTTTACGAGCGTGCACGAGCTTCCTTAGGGGAATTGAGAAATCATTTTCAGGAAGCTTCGGGTAATAAATATATTGATGAAGATTGTTACAAGAGGTTTTAAAAAAAAGTAAATGAGATTGGCTATTTATTGAGTAGAATGATGAAAGGTGTGCGCACAGCACGAGATTTGCATGAAAATGAAAAAAGATTAAAGAGGTATTCCAGGCGCAGCCTCACTTCCAGTTCAGAATGAACTCGATTCCAGTCCCACAGGGACTTACTTCTAGTCGAAGACTAAATTAAAAATGTATCCAGATAAACCAAACAGATTTATCCCGTGAAATGCCCAATTTTCTGCTATCTCACCGGGACCAAACAAACCAGATAAACGAAAGAAACGAGAATCTGACATCTGAACAGGCTGTTGCCCAAATTGATTTCATGCTTCGACAAGCTCAGCATGACCGGAAAAGTTACATGATTTCAACATATCACCGCTCGCCCTGAGCCTGTCGAAGGGCAAATGGTTGGTTTGGGCAACAGCCTGTTCAGATGTGACCCCGGAGTCCTTCTTTTCTTATATAGCCCCTGTAATAGATTGAGAATATATGATATAGTAAAATAAATGGAGGAATTACCATGGCTCATAAAATTGCAGAGGCTATTTTAGAAAATGGGCAGATAAAGCACGTTAATAAGAAATTGCCCCGTGAGAGAATGAAGGTTCATCTCATTTACGACGTTGGGAGAAAGATGGTTTCACCGGTTGAAATATCAAAAATAGTCGAAGGGACATCGGGTATATATAAAGGCGTTGATGTTGAAAGAGAATCGAGGAAATTAAGGAGGGACTGGGAAAGGAATGTCCACAATTGAATATCTCATAGATACCAATATCCTTATCTATCACACGAAAGGCTCGGAAGCCGTCTCCCATTTGTTCAGTGACATCATTGCCAAGCAGAAGTTTAATCTTTCAATCTTGACCAAAATTGAATTTCTTGGATGGGAAAAACATTCTTCCGAGGGTTTTCAAAAATGCAGGCAACTTATTGAGCTTGCGAATGTCTATGCCGTCGATGAAGATATTGCGGAGCATGCCATCGAGTTGAAAAGGCGGTCAAAGATTAAGCTTGCGGATGCTGTGATAGCAGCAACGGCGCTTGTGAACAACTTTAAGCTTGTTACAAGAAACGTGGAAGATTATAAGGGGGTGAAGGGGCTTGAGATTTTCAACCCGTTCAAGTAATGAACTTGTAGTCCCTTGTCTCCCGTTTTGTTAGCGCTCTCAGCTATATCAACGATCCAAACGTTCCAAACAACCAACGCATTCGCGCATTGTCGCTATTGACCCAATGACTCAATGATTCGGCGATCTCGATAACCAGATAAATTTATCCCGTGAAATGGGGAACTTATTTCACGGGGACCGAACAAACCAAAGAAACCAGACAGACTAAATAGACCAGATCAACCAGCTTAACAAATGGGAGAAAATTAATTCAACCTAGTCAACAACGTCCCCTTGGATCCGAGGGGGCGGAAGCCTAAATAAATCTATGAAATAAACCAAACAAACGAGAAAGTCACAATTGAAAAAACCGGTCCCCATTCGGTACCATATCCTTGTGTAGGAGGGAAACCCATGAAAACAGATGAGCTTAAGATGAAATATCCAAGCGGGTTTGAACTTTCTGTGCATATGACGAAAGAAGAGATGGAACAGCATATACGTTTAATGGCTGCACTTAAGATGTTTGAACTCGGAAAGATATCATCGGGAAAGGCTGCTGAACTGGCAGGGATGTCACGGGTAGAATTTCTTGAAGCATGTGGGAGGTATCGTGTCAGTATCTTCAATTATCCACCAGAAGAGGCTGAAAAGGAGCTCAGAAAAGATTTAGAGGCAGCGAGGAAGGTAAGTGTTAAATGAGGATTGTTTCTAATACATCGCCGCTAATTGGTCTGGCTAAAATAGATTGTCTTTCTATCCTGAGGGACATTGCTTCAGAGGTGTTGATTCCCCCAATGGTTCATAGAGAATTGCTGGGGAAAGTCGGAATTGAATCTGAAAGGATAGACAAAGCACTCAATGATTTCATTCATGTTGCCGATCTGCGACTTTCGGATTTAGGAAACAAAGAGGTTTTAGCTGACTTAGATGAAGGTGAAAAGCAGGCGATTGCACTCGCATCCATATGCTCAGGGGATGTCCTCCTGCTGCTTGACGATCGTGCTGGAAGATTGGTGGCTGGAAAATTGAACATACCCACCACTGGATTGATTGGGATTCTGTTGCTGGCAAAAGAAAAAGGTATTATTGAGAAGATAGGTCCCCTTCTGGATGAAATTAGAAATCAGGGATACTGGCTTTCTGATAAAGTGGTTGATGCACCCCGGCAGCTTGCTGGCGAAAAGTAGAGAAAGGACACTATCAAAGAGATCAACGAAACAAACCAGACAAACCAAACAAGCCAAATAGACGAGATAGACCAGATCGATGATCCTAAGGTTCACAAAGTATTTAAATAACTAAACTACGTCCGTATGGGCTTTGCCCTCACTGATGGACGAACACCTTGGACGAGAAACTGCTCGTCACCTCAAATTGCGCTGCATAGGGCTTGTTGGTTTTTGACAATTTTCAATAGATATGGGATAAAATTAAAGAGTATTCCGATAAAGTCATTATGAAATATTTTTACTGGTATGGAATGAGGAGGTGTTGTATATGAAAATAAAGGATCACGCCATAAAAGAATTAAAAGAATTGAGGCCCACTGAACTCATCAAGGTATATGATCTAATCCTTTCTCTTAAAAAGAAACCAGTCAATAGTAGAAAAGAAGAGATTGTTCCAGCCTATTTGAAAGTCAGAGGAGCACTGAAACAGTGTAAAGGTTCTCTCAGCGAAGACATTATATCGGTGAGGCAAGACAGGATATGATTTTATTCTTTGATACTTCCGCCCTTGTAAATTTTTCCACGAAGAAAAAGGTTCTGAGACCGTTGATTTTCTTTGCGAAATTGTTAAGGAAATAGGATTTGAAACAATAAATCCCCTTTCATCTCTTATATAGAAAACCTGAACTTATGACTTTTATACATCCCAATTGATCCTGAATCAAATGACTTATTGGCTCAATCACCTAATAACCCTGATTTGAATTTTGAGCTTTTTCTTGATTCACCATATGCGCTCTGCGCTATGCCGTCTTCGTCACTTTGAGCTTTCAGCTTTGAACTTATTTTAGTCCACTAAACACCTTCCGCCTCACGGAATCAAAAGAGAAGTGATAGATTTCATCAACGTCCATAGGAATAAGCTGTATGTAAAGGAGGGTAAAATGAAATTCAAACTGACGGAAGAATTATGGAAGGAAGGAAATATGTATGTATCTTACTGTCCGGAGCTAGATGTAGCATCCTGTGGAGAAACGGTCGATCAAGCAAAAAAGAACTTGAAGGAAGTCATTTTAATCAACTTAGAAGAAGCTCAAAAGATTGGCACCCTGGATAAGCTTTTGCAAGAGGCTGGATTCGACAAAACGCAAAGTATCCTTGCTTTACGGAAAGAGCTTGTAGGTTTTACACCTATTGAAGTGGCACTATGACATCTGGGATCAAGCCCACAAACTATCAGGTTCAGGTAAAAATATTTGAAGCGGCCGGGTGCACATACGTTCGAACTCAAGGTGATCATCTTATTTATCATTATCTTGGAGCAAAACGGCCCGTTGTGATTCCTAAATATAAAGAAGTGCCTGTATTTATTATCTAACAGGGTGCACAAAAAAGTTATTTTTATTCAGGATGCTCAAAAATGCTCAGATACGAAGCGTCCGAAATCCTGAGGAGTGAGGCGTACTTGGACGTACGCCGCAACGACGAAGGATGAGGAGAACAAAGTAGATGGGCGTCTTTCAGCATCCTATTAGAACAACATGGAAGTCATTGGTGTGTCGGTAGAAGAGTATCTCTCGCTCCTTGGAAGGATTTGAGTATTTTTTCTTTACAACTTTGAGCTTTCCTGATGCTCTCAACGTTCCAAATCAACCAAATAACCCAATCAACGAAATAGACCAGATGAACCAGATCAACGAGATAGACGAAATAATAAGTTGTCTTTGCACAAACGTCCCCCAAATTTCTGTTACACGGAGGTGAAACATGGATAAGGACCATCTGGAAATACTGCTGGAAGACATCCGTGGGAAGTTTGATCTTGTTTTGGAGGGCCACGATGTTCTTCATAAAGAGATCCGGGATACACGTGAGGAATTATGTGAGAAAATCAATTCAGTGGATTTCAAGGTGGAAACCTTGAATCAGAAGATCGATGGTGTTCGGGACGACCTCAACCAGAAGATCGATGGTGTTCGGGACGACCTCAACCAGAAGATCGATGGTGTTCGGGACGACCTCAACCAGAAGATCGATGGTGTTCGGGACGACCTCAACCAGAAGATCGATGGTGCTCGGGATACACTTGGCCAGAAAATCGACGCCGTGGCCGCCGACCTTGCTGCCCACCGCCGGGATACAGAAGCTCACCCCTCCGTTTACAAGGTAAAAGAAGGCAAATAAATGACAACCGGGGTTGGGCCTCCCTTCCCTTTACCTAATGAACGCAATTGACGAGATGAGTGCAAGAGACGAAATTACCCAAACAGATTTATCCCTTGAGATGCCCCAATTTTCTGCTATCTCACCGGGACCAAACAAACCTAACCAACTAAACGAATAGACAAACCAAACAAATTTATCCCGTGAGATGTTTTTGGGTTTGTTATCTCACCGGGACTAAATAAACTAAACAAACCAAACAAACCAGACAGACCAGATCAAGATCTTCTTGACAACTCATTGCATTTTGAATAAGGTTTTGTGTCAAATGCTGCCAAAAGGGGACAATTCCTGTTAAACAGCAGCCGGGTAAACGGTGGGGTCGAAACCAGAGATTAAGGGGGATAAACGATTACAAAAATCGATGTAATCGAGGGAGCGGAAGCTTATCTTCATCACTGTATAACCAGACAAACCAGATAAATTTATCCCGCTTGCCCTGTAGCAAAAGCGTACGGGGTGAAATGCGACCCGCCCTGTGGAGTGTGAAAACTGCTCCATGGGGAGCCTATTTCACCAGGGCCCAATTAGCCAAGATTTTTGACTCGTGGAAGAGAAGTGTTATAATAAATTCAAATTGAGAAACATTCCAACTTTTTAGTAAAGGGGGCGTCAACATGCTTCTTGCATATATCGAAAAGGCCATGAGCAAAGCAGAGTATGAGAAATTAGAGGGTGATAATTATTCTGGAAAACTTTCGCAATGTCCTGGAGTTATCGCATTTGGGGAAACACTTTATCAGTGTCAGGAAGAATTAAGGTCAGTGCTTGAGGGGTGGCTAATTGTAAAAATAAGACATGGTGATAAATTGCCGGTGATAGGTGGGATTAATCTGAACAATAAAATGCCTGCTTTCAAGGAAATGGTTACCCATGGTTAGGTGGGCACCATGTAAACGAAGAGATTTCATAACGAAACTGAAGAGACTCGGTTTCGACTCACCAGAACCAGGTGGGCGCCATTTCTATATGCGGCATGGGACCTTTACACTCACTCTCCCCAACAATGCAGAGTATTCTGTTCCCCAGATTAAAATGCTTCTCAAGGAAATTGAACTTGGAATAAGGAAAAAGGTTTCATTGGAAGAATGGCAAAAATTGTAGACAAGAGAAACCAGATCAACCAAAACGGAAAGTGACAGTTTTCAACAACGTCCCTCGGGACTAAACAAACCAGAGTATTCCAGGCGAAGCCTCCCTGGCCTGCCGAAGCTACTTAGCAAAGGCGGCACTTCCATCCCTAAGGGATCAATTCCAGTCCCGTAAAGCGGGGCTCTATTCCAGTCGCAGACTAAATCATCAATATATCCAAAGAAACCATAGAAACGAGATAGACGAAATATCGATTTTATGGTAGCATTATTTAGAAAGGGAGAGATCATGGAGAAATTATTAGTTAGTTCAGAGGAATATAATGGACGTTACGTTGCGGTGAAAAGCTTTGACGATAATATAATTGTGGGTGTTGGAGATGATCCTGAGAGGGCATTGAAGGATGCTGAGCGGAAAGGGTTCAAGAATCCTGTCCTATTATACGTGCCCGAAAGGGATGTTGTGCAGATCTACTAATGTCAATCCGCAATTACCCTTTCTCAATAATAAGACCCGGTGATTCGGCGCGGCCCGTTCATTGCAGTGGAATTGGTGGATCATAGTGAACGACATCAGAAGCGAAACATTAAGAGAATTAAAGGAGTCCCTGGTAACCTTCCTGGGTGACCGGTTACGGAGAATGATTCTCTTTGGTTCAATGGCAAGAGGGGATTTTACTGACGAGTCGGATATCGATGTGGCTATCATAATCCGGGGACTGACACGAGAACTGAAGCACCAGATTCTTGATAGAGTGGCGGAGGTTGAACTCAAGCATCTTACGCCTGTATCCACCCTATTACTTTCGGAAGATGAATTTAATCGCCTGAAACGAAGGGAGCGAAGGATCGCCCTTGATATTGAAAGGGAAGGGGTTCCTCTGTGAACGAGGAAAACAAGAGGGAGAATATCCGGGAAGAGATCGATCGGGCGAATGAAGCGATAAGGGCTTCCAATCTCCTGTTCGAGAACGGGTTTGTCAAAGACGCCATTTCGAAGCTCTATTATTCCCTTCTCTATAGTGTCAGGGGTTTGCTTTTGACGAAGGGACTTGAACCCAAAAGCCATGAAGGTGCGCTCCGACTTTTTGGCCTCCATTTCGTTAAGCCTGGGACTTTTGAGGCCAAAGACTCTCATATATTCTCAAAGCTGATGAAATACCGGGAAGAAGCTGATTATAACCCGTCGTATACTTTCGCCTCAGAGGATTTCACCGAATTCAAGAATGACGCTGAGACCGTGATTCAAAAAATAACCACCCACCTGAGAGAAAAAGACTATCTGTAAGAGGGCTCATGTTTTCCCCTTGCGCCTAACGCCTTCCGCCTCACGGAATCAAAAGAGAAGTGACAGTTTTCAACAACGTCCCCTCGGCCATTAACGTGATTGCGACCGAAAATTCAACGAAACCAAAAAGACGAAACAGACTAAACAAACCAGAGTATTCCAGGCGCAGCCTCCCTGGCCTGCCGAAGCTACTTAGCGAAGGCGGCACTTCCAGTGCAAGGCACTAAATTCCAGTCCCGCAAAGCGGGGCTCTATTCCAGCCGCAGACTAAATCATCAATATATCCAAAGAAACCGTAGAAACGAGATAGACCAGACAAACGAAATAGACCCATATGAATTTTCCATGGTTTATGGTATATTATATTCCAAAAGAATCTTTAATTTGAGAGGTAATAAATCATGACTTTATTAGAGAGGATCGAACTTAATCCAAGGGTCTGTAATGGAAAGCCAGTGATTAAAGGAACAAGGATTCCTGTTTCCGTGATTCTTGAACAGTTGGCAGAGGGAGAGTCCTGGGATGAAATACTTTCCGGTTATCAAGAATTAACACGGGAAGATATCCATGCTGTTTTAGATTATGCCAGGGCATCAATCGATCATATAGAGATTAAAGAAGTAAATGTCTGAAGAATATAAACTCTACCTCGATCAAATGTTCAGGGTAGATGTGGCGCAAGCGCTCAGTGATGAAGGGTATGATGTTTTGCGGGCTGCTGAAATCCAGCAAAGCCGAGCCGATGATCAGCAAATATTAGAGAAGGCAATCAATGAAAATCGAATCCTTATCACCCTCGATGAACATTTCGGAGACTGGGTCATCTTGCCACTCAGTCGACATCCCGGAGTCATTCGTATTAAGGTTCATCCGACAACTTCAGAAAGGGTTTTAAGTCTTCTACTGCCTTTCCTGCGAATGCATACACAAGAGCAATTTATGAATTATCTTGTGATCCTATCAGAAAAGCGGGCAAAGTGGATTCGCACCAGATAATCGACTGAACAGACTAAATGCACCAAAAAGGCGAGAAAAACCAAAAAGACCAGAAAGATTCCAGGCGTAGCCTCACTTCCAGTCCCGCAAAGCGGAGCTCACTTCCATTCACGAAGTGAATAATGTCTCAAGCCAAACCAACCAGAAAGACCAAAAAAACTAAATAGATTTATCCCGTGAGATGCCTTTCGGCTATCTCACCGGGACCAAACAAACCAGATAAACCAGAGAAACGAGAAAGTTGTTTTAGAACCAGCGTCCCCTCGTCCGACCCCCTTTTCTGGACCCCGGACAGGACATTTCTACTTTGGCTTGACAATAAGAATCTTTACTATTGTCCCCGTTAGTTGTAAAATTGAACTTGGGGAGATATTCTAAAGGAGAAATTTATGGAACTTGAGAAGTATTTTGAATTCATTGACAATGAATCCATTCGTGTTGCTGGCACTCGTGTGGGAATTGAGACAATATTGCGCGATTACCACCAAGGTGAAAGCCCCGAAGAGATTGTCCTTCACTATCCGACCCTCTCTCTGGAACAGGTCCATGCCGTGATTACCTACTATTTGGCGAATCAGGAAAAGGTTGATGCCTATATGGAAAAGGTGACACAACAACAGGAAGAGGGTTGGCAGGAGCAACAGCAACACCCCTCAGAATTTGTGCAAGAACTGCGTAAGCGTCTGGAGCAACAGCGGCGATCATTGCGTAGAGGAAAGGCGGAAACATCTTCCGTGGTAAGGAGATGAAACCCCGCTTCTTACTTGATGAACACATTCCTCGGGCTATCCAGCGACAATTACGTCGACAACATTCTGATCTTGAAATATTGGCCATTGGAGATTCGGGAGCTCCACCGGTAGGAACATCTGATCCAGATATTCTCAACTGGGTTGAGCAAAACAACTACATTTTGGTGACCGAAAATCGGAGTACCATACCAACACATTTATCCAATCATCTTTCCTCCGGTCGGCACATTCCTGGCCTATTTTGGGTTCGTCCTGGTGTTAGTATTGGGCGTATTATCGAGGAGCTATATTTAATCTGGGTGGTATCTACCGCAGAGGAGTATAAAGATCGTACTCTATTCATTCCACTGGATTGATATCTTCGAGCAAAATCTAACAAAAGATCGATTCCACAAAGCTTACAAAATCAACAGAATAGACTATATGGATTGAATCAATCAGATCAACCAGACAAACCAGATTGTTGGATTGCAAGACCCCCAGATTTCGTAAAGTCAGGGATGAATATGGAGTCAAAAGGAAATCAAATGTCAATTCTAGGCAACGAAGTTGACTCCCTTCCAGTGCAAAGCACTTAATTCCAGTCCCGCAAAGCGGGGCTCACTTCCAGTCGTAGACTATATTGTAAACCTGAAAAAAGCGTGAAAGGTAACGTTTCAGATTTAAAAACCTTTAAAACACTGGGGATTTTGACTAATCATTTCTAAAAAAATTTACAAATGGGTTAAATTTATAATGGTTTTATCTCTCTGAT
>Ga0214473_10000855_pt1 | contig 41737 bp, 24 predicted proteins | sample RVTome_7_FD_203509 | JGI IMG/M metagenome (GOLD analysis project Ga0214473, IMG submission 203509) | Soil microbial communities from uranium-contaminated site in the Upper Colorado River Basin, Wyoming, United States - RVT98D197 | ecosystem: Environmental > Terrestrial > Soil > Contaminated >...
TTGGGCCCCCCCTGGATAGTGTCGATCTTCCGCCCCGATATCTGCGAGAATGCTTCGGCCACCGGCTGATCGTTCTCTTCCCGGGATCCGTAGAGGTTGCCATAGTCGAAATCGAACGGCTCGTAGTAGTCCTCAAGCTTCGGCATGTTCGGCTGGAAGAACATGTTAAGGAGAGTCGGCCCTTTCCCCAGGGCCTTGAGCCGGAGGTTGTTTCCGTCAACGACCCACCCGCCCTTGAAGATCTCCTGGTTTTCCCACTTCTTCGGGTAGCCGACTCCGGGCTTTGTCTCCACGTTGTTCCACCACATGTATTCGGCGCCGCGCCGGTCTGTCCAGATGTTCTTGCAGGAGATGCTGCACGTGTGGCAGCCGAGGCACTTGTCGAGGTTGAACACCATCACCAGTTGCGCCCGCGCGTCCATCGCTTCACCTCCCCAGCTTTCTGACGACGACGTAGCAGTCGCGGTTCACCCCGGTCGGCCCCCAGTAGTTGAAGTAGTAGCTGAACTGGGCGTAGCCGCCGAGCATCAGCGTCGGCTTGAGCCGAATGCGGGACAGGCTGTTGTGCACGCCGCCACGCCGCCCGCTTTTCCTGGACTTCTTGATGTTCAAGGTCCGCTCGGGGGCGTGGTACATGATCGCCGCGCCCTTGGGGATGCGCGACGAGACGATCGCCCGGCAGACGACGACTCCGTTGGCGTTGAAGACCTCGATTTCGTCGTTGTCCCCGATGTCGGCTCCCGCCGCGTCCTCGTGGTTCAGCCATACCACCTGCCCGCCGCGCGAAAGCGTGAGCATCCGGAGGTTGTCGCTGTACGTGGAGTGGATGCTCCATTTGCCGTGGGGAGTCAGGAAGTTGAGCACGAGCCCTGTTTCCCCTTCCGTCTCGTCCAGGAGCGCCGGGGGGATCTTCCCCTTGAACGTGGGAAGCCCTTCATGGAACTCGCCGTAATAGGGATGGTCCAGGTAGAGGGACTGGCGGCCGGAAAGGGTGCGCCACGGGACCCCGTATTCCACGTTGAGGGTATAGGGAGCGTACGGGCGCCCCTCGTTGACCAGCCCGCTCCAGACCGGCGTGCTTAAGAACCGTCGGGGTTTTTTGGTGATCTCCTCCCAGGTTATGCGGAAGTTTCGATCGCCGGCCGCTATCTGTGAAAGGGGCTTGCCGACCCGTTTTTCCAGGTTCCGATACGCGCGGTAGGCCATCTCCCCGTTGGTCTCCGGTGCGAATGCGAGGATCACGTCGGCGACAACCCTCTCGTCCTCGAGGTCGACATGTTTCTTGCCGTTCCAGGTGCGCGTCGGCATCCTCTCCAATAGTTTTTCGTGCACGTCGCCCGCTTCCCAGTTGACCCCGTGCGCGCCCAGGCGGCCCATGGCCGGTCCCACCGACATGAACCGGTTGTAGAGGTTCACGTAGTCCCGCTCCACGACGGCAAGGGCCGGCATCGTCTTGCCGGGGACCGCCTCGCACTCGCCCAGCTTCCAGTCCTTCACGGACCGCTGGGCTATTTCCCCGGGCGTGTCGTGCAGCAGCGGGGCGGCGACGATGTCCTTCACCGGCGCCGGGAAATGCTTCGGCGACAGCTCGCTCACCTTCCTGGCGATCATGCCGAAGATCTTCCAGTCGGGCTTCGATTCCCACGACGGCGGCACGGCGGCATCAAGGCAGTTGACGAAGGAGTGCATGTCCGTGGTGTTCAGGTCGGATTTCTCGTACCAGGTGGCCGCCGGCAGGACGATGTCCGAGTAGAGGGCGGAGGTGTCCATGCGGAAATTCAGGTCCACCACCAGGTCCATCTTTCCTTCGGGGGCCTTCTCGTGCCAGACGATGTCTTTCACCGCCCCCTTCGCGGCCTCCTTCGCGGTGCAGCTTGCGTTGGGAGCGCCGATGACATGCTTGAGGAAGAACTCATGGCCCTTGGCGCTGGAGGAAATCGCGTTGCCGCGCCAGATGAACCACACCTTGGGGGAATTTCCCTCCCCGTCCGGGTCTTCGATGGCGAAGCGCGTTTCGCCGCTTTTCAGGCGGGAAACCAGCCAGCCGCGGATCTCGTCGTCCGTTTTTGCCCCCCCCGCCTTCGCCGCCTCCGCCAGCCGCAGGGGGTTGTCGTTGAATTGCGGGAAAAACGGGAGCCAGCCGAGGCGGACCGCCTTTGCGTTCATGTCCGCGGCGTGGAGCGGCATATTCTCCCCGGTCTCCGGCTTGAAGTAGTCGACGAAGCTCCGGTCATATCTCCACTGGTTGGAATGGATGTACCAGAAGCTCGGCGTGTTCTGGAGGCGGGACGGCTTCACCCAGTCCTGGGCCATGGCGATGGAGGTCCACGGCGCAAGGGGCACCACCTTCTCCTGGCCGACGTAGTGGGCGAGCCCCGCGCCGTTGCGTCCGACGCTTCCCGTGAGGATGAGAGAGGTGATGGCTGCCCGGTAGATCAGGTCGTTGTGGTACCAGTGGTTGATCCCCGCGCCCACGATGATCATGTTCCTTCCGCCGCTCTTCTCACCGTTCTCCGCCCACTCCCGGGCGATCTTGAGCAAGGACCCGGCCGCGATACCGGTGTGCTTCTCCTGCCACTTCGGGGTGAACGGCTTGTCGTCGTCGTAATCTTTCGGGTAGTCGCCGCCCAGCCCCCTGGAGACGCCGAACTGGGCCATGAGAAGGTCGAAGACGGTCGCGACCGTCACTTCGCCGTCCCGTGTCATGACCCGCTTTACCGGGACTTCACGGATCACGTCTCCGACCCCTTCGAAATGGAAGCGGACCCGTTCGGTCTCCCCGCCGAGGAAGGTCAGGCGGCAGTCGATTTCCGAGCCGTCGACCATGTCCTTCATATCCAGGTTCCATGTTCCTTCCGCCTTGCTCCAGCGGGAGCCGATGCTTCCGTGGGGGATCTTCACCTCGCCTTTCCCGTCCGCCACGCAGAGAGTCCAGTCGGCGTGCTCGAGCCCCGCCGACCGGTCGAGCTCGATCGCCCGAAGGAACTCGCCCGGCAGCAAGGCCCCCTCCTTCCCGCCGAGTTTCACGAGGAACGGGAGGTCGGTGAACTTTCGCGCATACTCATCGAAGAAGGGGACCTGCCGGTCGGCGTATTGCTCCTTGAGAATGACGTGGTTCACCGCCATCCAGAAAGCGCCGTCGTGCCCCTGCTCCACGGGGAGCCAGTTGTCGGCGAACTTGGACGCCATGCTGTAGTCCGGGGACATGACCACCACCTTGGCCCCCCGGTAGCGGGCCTCGGAGAGGAAGTGGGTGTCGGGCGTGCGCGTCATCGGTAGGTTCGAGCCGCAGATGACGATGTAGGAAGCGTTGTACCAGTCGGCCGACTCGTTCACGTCGGTCTGCTCGCCCCAGATCTGCGGCGATGCCGGAGGAAGGTCGCAGTACCAGTCGTAAAAGCTCATGGCCACGCCGCCGAAGAGCTGCAGGAAACGTGTGCCTGCGGCGTAGCTGATCATCGACATGGCGGGGATGGGAGTAAAGCCGATGACCCGGTCGGGTCCGTATTTTTTCGCCGTATAAATCGTCGAGGCGGCGATCAGCTCGACCGCGTCGTCCCAGGCCGCCCGCCGGAAGCCGCCCATGCCGCGCCGGGAGGTATAGGATTTCCGCGATTCGGGGTTTTCGACGATGCTTCGCCAGGCGTCCACGGGATCGTCGAACCGTTTCCGGGCCTCCCGCCACAGGTCGATGAGAGCTCCGCGCATGTACGGATATTTGACCCGCATGGGGCTGTACATGTACCAGGAGAAGCTGATCCCCCGGGTGCAGCCGCGCGGCTCATAGTTGGGAATGGTGTGGTCGAACTGGGGATAGTCGTTGGCCTGCAGTTCCCAGGCGACGATGCCGTCCTTGACGTGCACCATCCAGCTGCACCCGCCGGTGCAGTTGACCCCGTGGGAGCTGCGCACGACCTTGTCGTACTGCCAGCGGTTCCGGTAGAACTCCTCCCAACGCTGGTCCGCACCGGCACGGTCGTCCTTGATCCGCCCGCTCGACATTACCGGATCCTCCTTTTGTACAGCGTCAATCCGGCGATCAGGCAGGCGAACACGGCTAATCCCGTCGCCGGGTAATAATCGCAGGCGGCGGACGCCTTGCGCGCGACGGCATCCCTGGAAAATGCGACCAGCGCGGTTGTCTCCTCCTCCGTCAGCGGCCGGGACGCGTAGATATTTCTCATGATCGGGAAGTTGAGGCTCTTCAGCATCCCGCGTAATCCCTGCTCGCCGACGGCCTCGATCCTCTTGCTCAGGTCGACGGCCAGGGTCCCCCCCGTTATCCCCGAATAGCCGAAGCCGTGACATGCCGAGCAGGGAGCGCCCCCGTTTGCGAAGGGCTTGCTCCCGGTGAAGAGGGATCTTCCCAGCGCAACGAGTTCGGGAGTTACAGTCGTTTCCACAGACTTCGTCTCCGGTTCGCCGGATGAGACGGTTCCGGGTGCCGCGCCTGCCGGGGTTTTCGCTGCCGGGGTTGCGGGAGCGGGCGTTGCCGCCGGAGCGGCCGGAGAAAGGCTTTGCAGATATGCGACGATCTTCCGGGCATCCTTTCGGCTCACGCCGAGGTTCGGCATCTCGCCTCCGTACTTCTTCACCAGCGCGAGCTGGACCGGGTCCTTATCGGCGGTCAGCTTGTCCGGCTCCAAGATGATTCGTTCGAGCCACTCCGCCGGCCTCTTCCCTGCGATCCCCTTCAGATCGGGGCCGCCCGAGTCGCCGCCGCCGATCGTGTGGCAGCCGGCGCACTCTTTCTCGAAGATCTCCTTGCCCGAATCCCCCCATGCCGGGACGGCAACCAGCAGCGGAAGGAGCAGCAGGAGGGAGAAATTCCACGAACGATCTCTCATGGATTCATCCTCCGGAGGGGTGGCGTGCTTCGCGGGACCAGACTTCGACCGATATTTTCGCTTATGAAATAATAATCTCAGAAAACAACGAAGGTAGAAAGAATCATTATTGTTATCCTCCTTTTCTCTTGTTTCGGAGGATAATCGATCCGGAAATATCCAGTAATGGAAAGCCGTGCTGTTAGATAGCAAAAAGTACCACGAGGTTTCTTTTTCCTGTAATCAAACGGAGCGGATGCGGAAAAGTTCGGAGGCGATGCCGGGCTCTTTCAGGAGCGTTCTATTCCTTTTTGCGGCGGCCGGCGCGCGAAAGGAACCATCGCTCCACCAGGTAAAACGCGACCGGCAGGGCGACGATCACGCCGACAACCTTCAGAACAAGACGGGCGGTGCGGGAGCCGATCCCCGCGATCCCGCCCACCATCTCCGGGATGGAGGCCCCGAGGAACAGCGCGGCGGCGATTCCCGCGAGCAGGGAAGCGGCAAGAAGCAGCCGCGAGCCCGGCCGCCTTCCCGGAGATTCGCCGGGGGAATGGGGAAGATCGCTCATCGATTTTCCTGAGTGCCGAATGGAGGGATTATAACACCGCGGTCGGAGGCGACGAGGTTACGGAAACATCATCGTTTTGTGCCGGGTCGAGGGAGTTTTCCGGTCCGTCGCCTTCGCTCTCCGCAAGCACGAGCGATTCCATGAAATTGTCGAATAGCGTTGGCTCGAATTCCGTTCCCCTTCCATCCTTCATGATCCCAAAGGCCGTTTCAACGTCCAGGCTCCGCCGGTAGGGCCGGTTCGTACGCAGGGCATCGTAGACATCGGCAATCTGCGTCATGTTGGAGGCTATGTTGAGGGGACCTTCGTACGAGACCTTCGGATATCCCGTGAAATTGTATTTTATGTGGTGCTCGAAACAGACGATCATCGGAAGTTCCGAACCGCAGTCGATTTTCCTCAAAAGGGTTGCACCGTTCATGGGGTGTTCGGTGATCCGCTGGAATTCCTCCGCGCTGATTTTGCCCGGTTTCTGAAGGATCTCCTGCGGGATCATTTCCTTCCCGACATCGTGGAGCATGGCCGCAAGGCCGATCTCGTGAACCGTATTGTCGGGGATTCCCATGCGCATGGCCTGGGCCAACACCATGGCGCAGACGTTCAGGGAATGGGTCACTGTGTAGTCGTCGTGGGATTGAAGGCGCAGGAGCCGGGAGATGAGGAAATCGTCCTGGTGAAGCCCCTTCATCACGTTCGCCACGATGTCCCTCCCGTACTGGACGGAAGTCCCCCCCTTGCCTTTGATGAGGGAGGAAAGAACGTCCTTCAGGACGTTTGTCGCCCCGTACAGGATATGGTTTCGCGGCAGGGTATATGCGAGACCCGAAAGCTCCGCCGAGCCTTCGAACGTCTGTATGGTCCCGTAGGAGATGCACTCCCATTTCCGCTCCTGGGGCTGTTCCTTCCCGGCGGCGAGAAACAGGATGAACTGCTTGAGCTCCCCGTAGGTCAACCCATCCCGGATGGAGATCTTCTCGATCCCCCGGTCGTGGAGCTCGCGGAGGAGTTTCTTGGGGAACGCCTTGTCCATGTCGAGGTAGGGGGTATCGTCGACGATGAACTGGTCTCCGATGATGCCGATATGGAGCGTTCCGAGGACCGCGGTCATCCGGAGAATCCTGGCGTGCAGCCGCGACAGCGGAACCTGGAACCTTTTGTGGTGATCGGGATAGATTTGAGCGGCCTGAAGGCTCTGCGCGAGGTTCAGGATCACGCGGAAGAGGTAGTCCTGCTCGATCATCTTGCCGCTCCCTGGCTGGCCCACAACTGCTTGCAGTACTCCCGCACGGGCACCCGTATGGAACGGCTCCCGCGGTGCAGGTAGGACGTGGCCTCCGTTCCGCCGATCATGAAAAGCGCGTTGGCGGCCGCGATGCGGACGGAATCGTCTTCCGCGGACGAAAACAGGTTTCCCTCCAGAAGGATTTTTCCTATCGGCGGCACTACTTCGGGGATGCGCAGCTTGCCGAGAGCGACGATCGCCTCGCGCCGGACCCGGCGATCGGCGTGCTTGGTGGCCCCCAGGAGCCCGGGCACGGCCTGGCGGTCGCGGATCTCTCCCATGATGTAGCAGATGTTGCGCACGAAATACCATTTGGGGTGAGCCAGCCGGTCCCTCAGGAACGGCATGGCCGACGGGCCGAGATGCACGGCCATCTTCAGCAGGGTGCGGCGCCGGGACTGGCTCGTCTCGCTCAAAAGCCGGTCGAGGACGGGGAGCGTCGTCACCGCGGCGAACCGGGAAAGGATGGACAGGATCGTGCCGGAAAGATTCGCCGGCAGATTGTCGGACAGATGAAAATCGATGAGATGGCCGAAGTCCGTTTTCTGAAGGGTTTCCTGGATCGCCCGGTTCCGCTCCCTGGACGCTTTCTTCGAACCGTCGTCCATGCCGAAGAGGACTTCCTTAAGGAGGGACAGTTCGTTCCGCGAGAGGAGATTCGTCACGGCCATGCGGATTTCCCCGAGAAGGTCGTAAAACACCTCCTCCTGGTCCGAGGTGCTCAGGATGTTCAGCAGGATGAGGACGGATTTCCGGTAACGCTCCTCGGGAGCGAGCGTGGCGAGGAGAGGGGATTCGATCGGGACCGCCGGCGTCGCGGAACCGTTTTTGAAATCCTCCGAGGAGATGCGTTCGAGGAAACGCGCATGGTCCTTCGCCACGTATTTGTCATCGGAGCGGGAGAGCAGCAGTTTTTCGACCGTCTCCCAGGTCTTGAGCGAATAATAGTCCCGTGATTTTATGCTCTCCTTGACCCTTCCCGACAACGAGGGCAGGAGCGAGTCGGACGCATCGCGCTTGACGGCGAGGGTCTCGAAGATCTTTCGGAAGCGCCCAGCGGTCTTGTCCTCCACGGAGAGGACCGTTCCCAGGAGGTCCAGGAATTCCTCGCCCGTGCGGTCGTCGGTGAGTGACTGGGCGATGAAGAGATCCAGAGGGGCTTCCTGGATCTTCGGCGCCTCTCCGGCGATTTCGATCCCCGCTTCCAGGAAAGCGAAGATATTCTTTCTCTGTTCCTCGGGGAGCCGCCCGAGGACCCCCCCAAGACGGTGAAACAGCCTGCGAAGAACTTCCGGGGAGATGGTTTTCTCCGTGTCTTCCTCCGCCGGCCCCGTGGAGGGTCCCCCCACCCGTTCGGAAGCATGGGCCCGCTTGATGACCACGGGAAGCAATTCCGGGAAATTCACGATCTCCTCGATAATCTTCCTTTCCGCTTCATCGTCGTGAGTGAAATTAGACGTAAGAAGCGATTTCAGGAGGAAATCTTCCCGCCCGGGGTCCTTCACCTTGGCCCCGTCGCATTCGACGGTTTTTCGGGAGAGGAGCTCCTTGTAGTTGTAAGCGTTGATTGTAATTCCGGTTACGCCGGTCCGCTGGAGGTGACCCTCGAAGGGTTCGCCCGGCTGTTCTCCGCTGTTCCGGTGGAGGAAATCGAAGAAGACCAACAGCTCGGAAAGGGGAACCTGCGGTCCGAAGGAGATGGTCGCCACTCCGAGCAGGTACAGGTGCTCGGTCAGGCTTCGGATCAGTTTATTCCCTTTTCCGAAAAACTCGTTGAGATACAGGAACTTATCCCGGACTACGCCCAGGAGCAGGCGATTTCCAGGCTCGGCCGGGAGAGCCGCCGACAAGGTCTCATGAAATTCGCGGATCCGGCTGGCCGTGTTGGGATGGGCCGTGCCGTAAAGCACCGCCCAGTACTTGGTCCTTGCCGCCGTCAGCAGCAGTTTTTCAATTGTCGGTTTGGTCGCTTCCCCGCCGGACATTAACCCCACATCTCCTGTAGTGGTACCTTCCCCCTGCCGAAGAGCTTTATCGGGTATTTGCGGATTTTTCTTTAGTTGGAACGCGCCGTTGGAATGTCCTTTTCCTCCCATGCCATGCTTTTTGGCTAATAATGGTAAATAATACTAAATAATATGCGATATTCCTTTTAACTCCATTTGCAACGAAAGGCATGCCGTTACGGAGATTGCGGGCGCTAAGGAGCTTTGTGAATAAAGAGCCGAATGGAAAGAAGAATTTCCCATCGTTGATCCCGGAAAGTATTTCTCCGCGCCACTTGTTGACTCTTCTTGCCCTGGTCGTCTGCCTCATGGCTTTGGGGTATTGGTATCGCGCCGGCGCCACCGGCGTCATCATCGGTCTTTTCATCCTGCTCGCAGGCACGGCTGTGGCCTGCGCCATCCGGACGCTCCGGGAAGCGGAGCGCAGGGAGGCGGGAGAGAAGCTGCGGGGTTCCCGGTATCTCCTGCAGACCTTGGTGGAAGGGACATCGGACGCGGTTTACGTAAAGGACCTGGAAGGGCAGTACCTTCTCTTTAACACGGCAGCCTCGCGTTTCACGGGGAAGGGCCCCGAAGAAGTCATCGGAAAAGACGACACGTTCTTATTTTCCCCCGAGGAAGCAAAGGCGGTGATGGAAGGTGACCGGGCCGTCATGGATTCCGGGGAAACGAGGACATACGAGGAACACGTCACCGCCGCAGGAGGGGAGAAGGCCACGTTCCTCTCGACGAAAGGTCCCCTTTTCGTTAACCACGGCAACACTACCGGGATCTTCGGCATCGCCCGCGACATCACCGACCGAAGGCGTGCGGAGGATGAGAAGGAGAAACTGCAGGCCCAGCTTCAGCAGGCGATGAAAATGGAGGCTGCGGACCGGCTGGCCCCGCTCCATCCGGAGACGAAGGTGCTTTTCACGTCGGGATACACGGACGATGCGATCGTGCGCCACGGGGTGTTGCATGACGACGTAGCCTTCATCGGCAAACCCTATTCTCTTTCCGTATTGGCGAAGAAGATCCGGGAAGTTCTGACCGGTAGGGCAAGGTTCATCCTCCCGCAGAGCGGGCGGCAATGCCCGTCGCCCGGTGGAGAGGGTGAAAAAGGTGTTATCCGGGGACGATGTTGACGGGGGATTTCCTTTACAGTATAGTAACTTTCCTCTCGGACGCGCCCTTAGCTCAGCTGGATAGAGCACTTGACTACGAATCAAGTGGCCAGAGGTTCGAATCCTCTAGGGCGCGCCATCTGAAAGTGGTCGAACCGGCGCCCACCACTCCCTGAAAAGCGGAAAGGTCCTTGGGCGCCGGTTCTTTTTATCGACAGATATATGAGTGTGAACGATTTCTCCGTGGTCTCCCTGGCCCGGTTCACTTGACGGCGAGGAGCTCCACTTCGAAGACGATCGTCTCGATCGGGCCGATGTCGCGGCCGGTTCCCCGCTCTCCATAGGCGAGTTGGGGGGGGATGAAGATCTGCCACTTCGAGCCCGCGGCCATGAGCTTCAATGCTTCGGTCATGCCGGGAATGACGCCTCCCTTGACCTTGAAGGCCGCGGGCTGCCCGGCATCGGTGCCGTCGAACTCGGTCCCGTCGATGAGGGTCCCTCGATAGTAGACCTCCACCGTATCGGCGTCCGTCGGCTTCCTGCCGTCGCCCGCCTTGAGGACCTTGTACTGGAGCCCGCTCGGCAGGGCAACCACGCCTTCCTTCTTCTTGTTCTCGTCCAGGAAGGCATCCCCTTTCTTCTTGTTCTCCAACGCAGCAACCCGGTAGGCCTGCATCAGCTTCTGCCGCAGCTCGGATTGGTAGTCCCGCATGCTTTTTCGAAGGTCCTTTTCGTCCACCAGGAGCTTTTTCCCCGAAAGATCGTCCTTGAAGCCCTTTACCAGGAGGTCCAGGTCGACCTCGATCCCCTGTTTCTTGAAATTTTTCGACATGTCGACCCCGATGCCGTAGCTCACGATCTCCTTCTGCGTCTTGAGGGCCGGTGCCTCACCGGCGCTTGCCTGGCCACACAGGAGCAGAACCCCAAGGACCCCGATACATTTCCGCATCCTCTCCGTTTTCATCGTCTCTCCCTTTCGCATGGAATCGATTTGTCCGGAATCGGCCGTTGCGCGCCCCGGATCACTTGACGGCGAGGAGCTCTACTTCGAAGACGATCGTTTCGTTCGGTCCGATCTTGCGGCCCGCTCCCCGCTCTCCGTAGGCGAGCTGGGGCGGGATGAAGAGTTGCCATTTGGAACCCACGGGCATGAGCTTCAGCGCTTCCGTCCAGCCCGGGATCACCCCCTTGACGCTGAAGGTCGCGGGTTTGCCCCGGGTGTAGGAGCTGTCGAACTCCTTCCCGTCGATGAGCGTTCCCCGGTAGTGGCATTCCACGACGTCGGCGTCCGTCGGCTTCCTGCCGTCCCCCGCCTTCAGGATTCTGTACTGGAGCCCGCTCGGCAGGGTCGCCACGCCTTCCTTCGTCCTATTTGCGGCCAGGAAGGCCTCTCCGGCTTTCTTGTTTTCCTCCCCCGCCTTCTGCTGGGCCAAGGACCGCTTCGGTTTCTGGGCGGCCTGCTTCCGTGCCATCTCGCTTTGGGCCTCATTCCGGATGGCCATGAGTTCCTGTTCGGTCATGAGGAGCTTCCCGCCCGAGAGTCCGTCCTTCAACCCTTGAATCAGGTCATCGACGTCGACGTCGATCTCCTGCAGCCGCAGGACCTTGCCCATGTCCGCGCCCATGGCGTAGCTTAATTTTTCTTTTTGGGTCTTTAATGCCGGCGCATCCCCGGCGCCCGCCTGGGGCGCGTGAAGGGCCATCGCCAGGACTCCGAGGGCGGCAATCCGTTTCAAAATCATGGGTTCTCCTTTTCATCTGTTCGCACGGTTACAAAGCCGGGACGTAATGACAATTAACGGACAATCAGATTTTCGGCTCGAAAATCTCCTATCACCACGGTGACCTTGTCCCCCGCCTCGACGGAGCGGCCAGGGTTGGAGAAAAGGATGAAATATGTCTTGCCGGCCTTCGGCGCGCCGGACCTGGCGGTTTGCCGCAACGAGCCGATCTTCGGCGGCATCGGCACTTCGAACTTGGCGCCGCTTTTCTGGTCAACAAGATAGGGTTTGACCTTGTGATCCAGAATCGGAAGAGCCTTGTCGGGGTCGATCACCCGATAGCGGAAGTCGAGAATGTTGCTGGCTGCCGTAAGCTGGATACGGACGTTGTCTATTCCCCAGCGCTCCCGAATGCCCGAGGGCTCGACGGCGCCGGGCGGGTTCGTGCTCAACGGCGCCGGGGTAGTGGCACAGCCGGCCAGCCCCAAGAGCACAAGGACCCGGAAGACCATTCCGATTTTCCTGCGCAAGAAGAACCCGCCGTTTATTCGCGCCATCGCGTTTTCCTTTCCGTTCAGGGGGTCAGGTTATTTCACGGTTACGGTTACCTTGCCCGGCTTGGAAACCGCCCCTTGCTTGTCCTTTATCGTGTAGTGGAAGACATCCGTTCCACGGAAGTTCTTCTTCGGCGCATAGGTCACCATGCCGGTATCGCTGACCGCCACCCTGCCGTTACGGGTCGGCTTGGCAGTGATCGTAACCGAGGCCGGGTCGATCTGGCCCGCCGTCGTGGTGTCCGGATCGGGGTCATAATCGTTTGCGAGCACGTTGATGGTTACCGAGGTGTTCTTGCGGATGGTCGCGGAATCCGGAACCGCCACGGGAGGAGTGTTCCCGCTCTGCTCGGGGGGGGGGCGTGGCGTACCCCGACATTGCTGCCGCCGCGAAAACCAGGCAGAACGAAACGAATCCTCCGAACCGATGGATGCGCAGGTCTCTTCGCATCGTCTCCCGCCTCCATTTCAATCCAATGCCGGGCATCCTCGACTGCGGAAAATGCCCGGCACCGGAAGTGATGATATCCAATTGTACGACAAGCAGCCTGAAATTCCTGCGGCAGCGATGATGCGACGGCGTCGACGTCCCTCCTGTTACGGGCCGATGTACGTCGTGCGCCGCGAAACGAACCCATCGAAGAACACGGTGCCGCTGGTGCCCCCGTCGATACCCTGCAGCGGGCCGAGCCGCACGGACTCGACACGCAGCGTATCGTTGTCGACGTTGGTCCAGGATACCGGTGACGGGGCTTGCACACCGTCTATCCAAAGGTTCAGATAGCCGTTGTTGGCGCCTGCGGCCGTCGCCGCCATCCAGTCGATCTCGATGGCATGCGGCGCGTCAGTGACGGTGATCCAGGAGCCGTTGAAGTAGTTCCCGGCGTCATTCCGAACGGCGCCGCGCACCTGGTAGAGGTTGTTGTTTCTTCGGAACTCGATCCGCACCACTTCGACGCCGGCATTGATGTTGCCGCTGCGGGCGACCATGATGCGGAAGGTGTTGCCGTTGGCCATCGTGATGCCGTTCGGGTCGAAGTAAAAGCGGGCGCGGTAACGCGGCTCATTCGCCGGGGTGTCGCTGCGCACCCACATGGCCGTGGTGTCGTCGATTGTCGCCGCCATGCCGAGCGTGCCTTCCAGCGCCGCTCCGGCGGTTACGTTCAAATCGTTCTGGCCGCCCGGGTCCTGCTCCGCGGTCCAGGCCGAGAAGTTGCCGGACTCGAATCCGTCGGCGAAGATCAGGTCCGACGCCGCCGGGTTCACCGTGATCGTGCGGCTCTGCGAAGCGCTGGTGTCCACCCCGCCGTTCGCCGTGCCGCCGTTGTCCTGAGCCTGCACCGTGACCGTCGCGGACCCGCTCGCGCCGACGGCGGGCGTGTACGTCAACGTCCCGGTCGAAGACACGGAGGGCTGCGCCGAGAACAGCGCGTTGTTATTGTTCGAAACCAGGAAACTCACCGTCTGGGTCGACTCGTTTGCCGGGCCGGCCGAAATGGCGGTCGCCCAATTGGGCACCGTCTGCGCCCCCGCAGGCTGGGTCACCGTCTGGTTAGAGCCCAGCGTGAAGCTTGGCGCATCGTTGACCGGGTTCACCGTGATGGAAACCGTCGCTTCGTTCGAGACGGCCTGTCCGTCGTTGGCTGTGAACCGGAAACTGTCCGGACCGAAATAATTCGGGTTCGGGGTGTAGGTGAGGTTCGGTGCGGCGCCCGATAACGTGCCGTTCGAAGGGCCGGACCCCGCCACCACGGCATACGTGAGGGAGTTGCCCTCCGTGTCGGAAGCCGTCAGCGTAATGGATACGCCCGTCGGGGAATCTTCGTTGACCGAGTACGACGCGTTGGCCGGCACCGGCGGGTTGTTAGTCTGCGCAGCCCCGTCCGTCGCCTGGCGGGTGCTGTCGAATACCGCGTATACGCCGTCGGCGGCGGGCGTCCAGAGGGCGTCGACGGTCTTCCCGGCCGGAAGCAGGACGGAGTACTGCACTTTGGGGTACGTATAGAGGTTTCCGTCCTCGGCGATCAACTTCATATGGCCGCCGCCCAGGTGGGTGGGAACATGCGACCTCAGGCCGGCGTTCAGGAACCGGATGAGGGTGGCCTGGCTGGAACTCCCGGCGATCTGCGCGGCCTGGCCCGCCGGGATTGCCAGTCCATTTACCAGGAAGTATCTGGGCTTGTAGTCGATCGTGCTGGTGGGGGCAGGAGGCGTCCCATACGTGCCGTCCGCGACCGCCGCGTGCAAGGACGGGTCGATTTCGCTGTAGAGCATGGTCACTTCGTTGTTGAAGGCAGTTGACGGGTTATCGTAGGCTTGGTTCGCTGTGGCGGGATAAACCTGCAGGGGTCCGTAAAGACCCATCTGGACCTGCACCGCCGGGTGGCTTCCGCTCTGGTAGAGAAACGTGCCCGGCTTGAGTCCGGTCCAGGCATAGGTCACGGTACCTCCCCCGGCCGCCGCCTGGCCCGTAAAGGATGTAATCCTCTGTCGGCTTTGAGCGTCGGTGATCTCGCCGGCTGGAATTCCGCCAGCAACGCTTGGAGCGGGCTGCCCGGGGATAACGATTGAGACGGACTCAGTCAGGCAGTTCCGCAAGTTGATGGTCAGGGTATCCGGCGTGATGACGGGCAGCGCCGGCCCTACCGTCCATCCGGGCTGTTCATCGCAGGCTTGCCCGGTGTCCGCGGCGAATCCCCACATGGGAATGACCGCTCCATCCGGCGTGGCCGTTGTGAATTTCTTCGCGACCAGGTTGTACGTCACCGCAAAGGAGGGCGTCGCCATCAGGAGAACCGAAATCCCCGCGAGGGCCAATCCTCTCATACGTTTCTTAACGTTCGCGCAAATCATCTTGTATCCCTCCTTTCACGGAGCGGGGGGCATGATGATCATCATCGTCATCATGCCGCCGGGGAATACGCCGTAGTTGAGCAGCTCTTTTTCATTGTGACTGTGCCACATGAAGATGTAGCCCCCCCCTTCATTGAAACGCTGATGGCCCACGGGAAGGATCAGAGGGTCTTCCGATTTCCCAAGATACGGACTCGCGCTGAAGAACGGACCCATGGCGAGATCCACGGAGTTCGGCAACGTCACGGGGAGCGGCTTGCCGTGGTCGGCGCACCATTCCTTGGTGGTTGCGTCCTGCGTGCCGAAGTACAAATCGTTCGGGTTGTTCGTGCGCAGGGCCTGCGATTGCGCGACTGTCAGGCCGTTGCACGGGTGTTCGTGGTTGGCGTCGGCCCCGTAGATATCCCAGCCCATCCCCTTTCCCGTCCATTCGAAGATGGCGTCAACCGTCTGCCCGGGTGCGGAAAAGACTGTGAAGACCTCGGAACTCAGGTCCGGCCCGGTGCCCGGTGTGCTCTCCAGCAAGCGCCCGTCCCGCGCGATGACGCGGGCATGGTTCCCATGATGGTGGAACGGGTGAGCGAGCCGTCCGAGCCCGACGACCCGCATCAGGACTTTCTCCCCCGGATGCATCATCGGCATGGAGTTGTACGGCTGGGTCGGGAACAATCCGGCTCCCGGCCCATTCCCCTCCGCCATGGTGTCCACCGCGTTCCGCCCGTTGATGAAGTAGTAGTTGGGGAAGGGGCTGGAAAGGAAGTCGAAGAACCCCAGCCCGCCGGTCCCCAAGTACTCGATCACATCGTGGATTCGGGAATCCATCTCGCTCAGGACGAAAAGGTACTCCTGGTCGTAGGCCGAGCCCGCATGGCCATATGCGGTCGGGGCGAGGGGATCGAATCCGGTGGGCCGTACGATAATCGCGCCCACCAGCCCCATCTCCGCCTGAATCTCGTGCTGGGTGCCGCTGTGGTACAGGTAGGTCCCGGGGTTCGCCGGGGTGAAAGAGTAGGTGACGGGAACGCCAGGTGCCGCTTCCTGAGTCAAAAGCCCCGGTACTCCCCCATTTGCGGTCACCTGGTGGCCCGGGAAAACGATGGAGACGTTGCCGGCAGAGGCCGGCAGTGCGTTCGTCAGAGTAACGGTCACCGGCGTCCCCTGGTCGACGATCAAGGTCGAGCCGGGGTACTGGGCCCTACCGGCGCCATTGGCATAGCCCCAGATCAGGACAGAGCCACCGTCTCCCGTGATAATGAAGTCCTCTTTTGCCGTCAGGCTGAAGGTCGGTCCGGTGATGCCGTCAACGACAGCTTCCGCGCGCGGCGCGGTCAGCGACAGCAGCACAGCCGCAACGGCAATCAGCAGGAAGCCGTAAATTCCACCTATATTTGCGATTCTTCTCATTACAGGCCTCCTTCTTCAGTTGATCCGGATTTCGGTCATCATTCCGCCGAAATCCTCCTGATCGTTGCTCAGGAAGTTCAGGTTCGTCGAGTAGAGGAAGAACTTCGTTCCCGATGCCGTGCCAGGCGGAATGTCGAGGATCGCATCCGCCGTCTCTCCGGAGCCGAGCAGGACAGAATTCGCGGTGTACGAAAGGTCCTTCCCGTCCGGCCCGCGCAGCAGTCTGGCGTCGCGCCCGACGATCCTCATGGGGATGCCGAGGGTGGCCAGCGTGAAATCCTGGTGCACGTTGAGGTTGGAGATGCGGAGGAGGACCTTCTGTCCGGCCGCCGCGGTGATCAGCGAGCTCACCCGCTGGGATACTTTCCCGCCGTTCTCCGCGGGCGGAGGAAGCGGGTTCGGGTCGACGGTGTCCGGATAGCCCCTTCCGTTCAGCACCGGGTAGGTGACGTGCAACAGGTGAAACGGGAGGGGTTGAACCGCGATATGCTGCTCATGGAAGTACCCGTCGAGGCCGCTCATCTGGATGGGAAACTCCACGTCGTAGCCCGTGGAACCGTCGCCGTCGTTGTAGACGAACTTCGTGCAGGGAGTTCCCCCGCTGCACGTACCGAGCGCCGTGCCGTTCTGCCTCGGGCGAACGTAGAGGTTGGACAACATGCCCATCTCCATGTGTTCGGTCGCCTCCACGTGGCAGTGGTACATGTAAGTGCCCGGCTCGACGACGTTGTAATAATAGGTAAGCGTGGATCCCATGTTGATTCCGATGGTGGCGTGAGGCTCCCCGTCGAAGATGTTCGAGGCATGCGGGAATCCGTGCCAGTGAAGGCTGTGCGGGTCGAAGAGGTCCGGGCGCATCATCATGCCGACGTTGGTCAGGTTCAAATAGAACTGATCCCCTTCGTCCAACGCGATCGTCGGCCCGGTGAACTCGGCCGCCAGCATGCCGTCGACGAGGGGATCGGCGCTGGCGCCGACATCGCCGAAGCCGAAGATGTACAGGACCTTGCCGTCCGCCATCGTGATGAACCCGTCCCCCGCGGAAAGGTGCATGCACTTGTCCTTGGGGTTCCCCGGATCCCCGCACTGGACGAGGACCGCCGCCCCCGAGGGGCCTCCCCCCGCCAGGAGAAGGAATGCTGCTATGAATGGAGCGATCTTGATTCCGATCTTCTTCATGACGTCACCTCCTTCTATTTCTTTAAGAACTGCTACCACCCCGTCACCCTTGCCCTCCCCCCGGGGGAGAGGGCAAGGGATGAGGGGGCCTATGGCAATATGCGTTCCATGCCGGCGACCGGGGGCACTTCATCGGCACCCCTGTCCGGACCCTGGGATCCGCTGGGACGGGTCCTTCCGTCATAGTCCGTCCCGAGCTCGGGATACCTTGTCCAGAGGAGCGTGCCTGTCCCGGGCACGACCTGGGTTCCGGGGGTCGACGCCGGGCCGTTATTGTTGATGTGGTAGTTGCCGTATGGGGTGTTCCCGTTCGTCCTTATGAGGGTATGGGGCCCGAACGACACCCGAAGGAAGTTTCCGCCTTCATCGAAAATGGCGGGCAGTTCGCCCAGCCCGATGTTGTAATACTGCTGGCGGAAATTCGGGTTGGCGGACGCTCCCGAAAGGTTGTTCGGGTTATAGCCGTTGGGGTTGGTGAGAATGCCGAATAACGGGTCCAATTGGGCCCCCGCCCCCGCGTCCAGCACACCGAGATCCAGATAGTTCCAGGGCGCGGCGGCAGGCTGCAGAGACCAGTCCAGGGTGGTCGGGTTCTGCACGGCCGTGAAGGATCGATTTTCCCAGAGGATATTGTTCACGAGCTGCGGGTTCGAGAAGATCCCGGCTTGCGGCGAAGCGGCCGCCAGCTCTGCGCTGTGAGCGCGGGACGCGATGCCGGCCGGTTGCGGGGTCGACGCTGTAGGCAGGAGGCCGGTGAAGGCCGCTCGCGCGCTCGCCGTGCTGTCGTTTCTCGCGATCGTGTTGTGGATGAGGTTGCTCCTGGCCACATCCTGCAGCGAGATGGCGCCTGCCAGCCCCGTCACGTTGTTCGCGACCATGTTGTTGAAGATGTTGAGCGTGTGCCAGTTCGCCGGATTGCCCGGGGCGTTCGCCACGTCTTTCCCGTTGACCTGGTACGCGGCGATTCCGGCGCCGTCGCCTGCACCTGTCCCGTTGCCCAGGATCAGGTTGCCGTTGACGGTCACCGACCCGGAGCCCTCGGTCAGGACCGCAGGCGCGAGCGCGGGCAGGCCTTCGATGAAGATGCCGCCGCCTCTGCCATCCGCCTGGTTGCTCCACGCTTCGTTGAAGATGATGGCGTTGCGGGCGATCAGCCCGCTGTTGCTAAGGCCATGGTGGCCGATGCCGCCGCCGCCGTCGCCGAGCGTGATGTTTCCGCAGATCCAGTTCTCGGTCACACTGTAGAAGTCGGAGCCGGGACCCAGCATCACGCCGCCGGCCCCTCTGGTCGTGCCGCCGTTCTGCAAAACCATGTTGTGTTGAACGCTGATGTTGTTGTTGAAGGCGCCTTGATATCTGCGCGTGGGGTCGGACGGGTCGGTGCAAGGCGGGCTATCGCAGGAAACGAGGTCGGTGTGCCCGAGTCGGATTCCGCCGCTGGTGACCCCCATGTTGTTGGAAATCCGGTTGTTGCTGATCTTAAGATGATGGGCGTACCCGTTTACGATGATCCCGCCGCCGTTCACGGAGCCAATGATGTTGAACCCGTCGATACGGGAGGCGTCGGGGATGTATCCGTTGGACGGGTTACCGGGTTGAGTGTCGTCTTTCGCCAGCACCATCACGCCCGGGCTCTCCAGAAGCACGTTGGCGCCGGCGGCTCCCATCCCGAGGACGGGCAGGATCCCCGGAGAACCGGCTTCCTGGCTTGGAAGAAGGCTGAACTCGCCGGTGTCCAGCAGGGCCTTGACCTTCTCCCGCCAGGCCTGCACCTTCTCGATGGGGAACATGATGGCGTTGATGGTCGTGGATCCGGAGCCCCATCCCTGGAGGCGCACCGGTTTCCACATCACCACCATCTCCATGTAATTCCCCGGACCGACCAGGATCAGCTCGCCTGGAGCCGCGTCGTCGATTGCCGACTGGATCGTCGGATATGCCGCCGTGGGCACGCGTTTTGGCTGTCCGGCTCCGAGTGCCACGGTCAATGTCATGCCGTTCGAGGTGGTTTTTCCGTTGCTCCGCGTAACCGCCAGCTGGTATTGGCCCGAGGGGATATTGTCAGGAAGCCGGGCCCTGATCCGACCGGTGGTCCAATCGACGATGGTGAGGTTTCTGTCGGTTCCGTTGACGTTTATGGTCACCTGTCCACCGCTCGCATCGAAACCATAGTCCCTGGTTATCGTTTTAATGAGGTTGGTGGGCGAGCAATTCGATTCAGGCCCCGGGCAGTAGAAGGGATTTGGAACCGCCACGGTCCCCTTCGAAAAGATCTGGATTTCCTGTTTGGACTGGGTATTCGTAGGGTTAGCCGTTATGTACGGCCCGCCGCCGGCGCTTGGAACGGTCACTCGATGGATCATCGGGGTATGGTCCGGCAAATCGCAGTCAAGAGAGGCCTGGGTAGGCCCGACATAGGCGGATGTGGGAAGCACCGGAAGATCCAGGTACGTTGTGGATCCCGGCATGTACTGGAAGGTGTAGCAGAACTGGCCGTAGTACTTGTTGAAATTAGGATCGGGAATGAACTCGTCCTCCTCGCCCCCCGGGACATACGCCGGGTTCGGCATCATCGCGTCGTTCATGCACGTCGTGATCATCTGCGGCGTCATGCCGCTCGGAAGGGGGGTGTTCGCCGTATATGTCGAGGGGACGAGGCCGTTGAACTTGCCCCACTCGTTGGAGTAGATGCGCGAAAGCTCCCGGCCCGTCCAGTCCCGGATGGAAATCGGCAACCAGGGCGGCGAGTACTTCTCACCGGCGTTCGGCGACGTCGGACGAGAATCGTTGGTGATGTCGTCCGTGGTCAAGCCGGCGAACTGGCCGGCGATCGGCGCCTTGGTGTACAGGAAGAAGTTGGCGGCCGCATTCTCTCCGTCCTGGAGAACCACGTATTTCCTGTCGCACAGCCGCCGCGCCTGGCCGGAGAAGGCCGACGGAATGCCTGGGAACAGGCTCAGCTGCTCGGGAACGAAGTGACGGTCTCCCACGCACTGCGGAGCCCCGAGCGGAACAAACGGATTGAAGGGCGGTGGAGGACTCCCGAGATCCGCCATAGGAGGGATAACGGCCGGAGCGGGCTGCGGCATGTAATTGTCGCCGAAGTCCACGTTCTTGTCCTCCTCCTTCACGATCTCGTAACCCGGCGGGGGAACCGCTTCGACTACGTAAACACCGCTCGGAAGAGATCTTGGATCGCCGGTGGCGGCGGTACCGAAGGCGTACCCGCCGTCGAACAGCCCGGGTCGAACCTGGTTCCAGTTTCTGAGTCCGTCGAAGCAATCCGTGGTGTTGCCCTGGAAGGAGAACACCGGACCGCGGCAGCCGGTCGGCAGGTTCTCGTCCCAGGTATCGGTCCAGGCCGCCTCGATGGCGTCGCCGAGATCGAAAATCCCGTTGCCGTTATGGTCTATATCTTCCAGGCCCGGCAGACCCGTGTAGCCGGGGTAGCCCGTGTCGCTCTTTCCCGTCCACTGGAACGGATAATTGTCCACGTCGGCCGGTTCGATCGCCCCGCTGCCATTCGAGTCGACGATGGCCCCGGTAAGGAAATTGCCTCTATAAAGGTTGACCTGCACACCGGGGATGCCCGGTTCCCAAGGTTCCCCGAAGCCATAAACCGGGTCGTCCTCGGCCCGCGTGATCGAATAGTGGACGATCCCCGTGATCCCGCCGTTCTCGTCGGGGTTGTACGGCTTCTTCCCCCATTCAAATATGCTGGTGGAGCCGACAAAGCCCTGGAAGGCCTCGAGCAGCACGGGGCCGTTCTCCACCCGGTACTTGTTGCCGTCTTCCTGGATCTGCGGATTTACCTGTCCCCCCCAGGACCAGGGGTCGGTAGGGTCGACCGGACCGCCGTCATCCACGGTGACCCTGACGCCGGTCGCCTTGTGCCGGAGGAAGTCCACCTCGGCGATCTGCCAGTCGAAGAATGGGAAGATCTCGTTGAAGGAAGCGTATCCCTGCGCATTGGTAAGGAACGACTGGTACATGGTCCCGTCGCGCCAGCGGAGGTTGAGCGCCTGCTCCATGATCCCCATCTCCCCCGGGTCGCGGACGCCGTTGTCGTTCTCGTCAAGGTAGACATAATGTTCCTGCCTGGTGAACCAGTGGATGACAGGGATTTTCCCCAGGTTCACGTCGGCGTTGCTTACCACCACCGTGGAGAAGTTGATGATGATATCCAGGAAGTCATCCCATACCACCAACTGGTACGTTCCGGGCTTTATCGCAGGAACCGTGAAAGTTCCGTCGGCGTTGGTGCGCGCAACGTAGATCCCTTTTCCCGTCGCGCTGTCGTTCAGGCCGATCCAGGGGGTTGTGTGCCCGAACGGCTCGCCCGGGTTGGAGGAGATCGCCGGGGGGCGCCCAAGGTGGTCATTGACGATCTGTCCCGTGATGTTTTGCAGCCCGGAATAACCGGGATCGAGGGGCGTCGGCTGCGCAAAGCTCATGATGATATGAGGGGTCGGAGGGCCGAACTCCAGGAGGTAGGGAGGTTCGTTCGGCTTGACCCAGGCGTCGATCACTCTCGATCCTTCGATTGTCGTCGTCTGCACGTAAGGAGCGGGAGGCACCGCAACGATGCTGTACTTGCCCGGCGCAAGGTTCTTGAAGATTGCCGTTCCGTTGGCATCGGAGAGGAGGAATCCCAATCCCTCCATCACGACGTTGGGAACGCCGTCCCCGTCGCTGTCGACATACTGGCCGTTGGCGTCCAGCTCATATGTCGTGCCCAGCGCCATTCCGAAGGCGTCCGTCAGCATCGGGCCGCCAGATATTCCGTAGCGGCCGCCCGTATCCACCAGGTAGATGGCGACATTCGGGAGGGGGTTCTCCTGCGGTACATCAGGGAACCCGTTGATCGGGAAATTGTCTTCGGTGGTATAGACGCTGATCTGCGCCATGGGGAAGGGAAGCTTGTTCACGTAAATCTTGACGCTTGCCTGGCCGGGTGCGATGGAAGTCCCGCCGTTGGTGAAGCTCCCGGCTTCCAACGGGAGCACCGAGACGTAGTACCGCTTGGCGGGATCGAGGGCCACGGTTTCCAACCCCCTGTTCACTTTGCACTGCGGGTTGGCAGACCCCGCATTGGGGTCGACGCACCCTGACGCCACCACCGGCATGAAACTCTTATGGAAGCTGACCGCCAACTGGTTGGTCGAGCTGTCCCCCGGGATGGACGGAAACATTGCGTCCTCCTGCAACGTCCAGTAATACGCGACGACAGGGGTGGGCGGGGGAGGCTGCGTGCCCGCCGGAGTTCCTGGCGGATTTCGGTTCACCCCCACCATGTCCAAAGTGGCCGCCTCGGGGGGAGAAGTCTGCAGAACGATGATTCCGATCAGCAGGATGGGCATGATCGCCAAGATCCATGCTCCCCGCTTTTTTCCCATGCCGGAACGCTTCACGGTACTCATGCGTCATCCCTCCTTGCCAGTTGTTCTCGATGAAATGCCTCGGCCGCGCACCCTTTGCGCGGTTCCGCTCGATGCGCCGAGAAATGCGGAAAGGAAAAGAATCCATCCGGATTTCTCCACAGTCCTTACCATCTGTCCGCCACCTTTTTCGTATCGATCATCCGTTGCAGCGCACTCTCCAGTTCCTCTGTGGAAAACGGCTTCGGGAGGAAAGCATCGATGCCTGCCCGCCTCATCTCCTCCGCAAGATCCGCTTTCGCATAGGCGGTAATCAGGATCGTGACCAGGTTTTCCGACGATTCCCGGGCGCGCCGAAGGACGGAGATCCCGTTCTCTCCGGGGAGAAGATAATCGCTGATCACCGCGTCGTAGCCGTCCAGGTTCCCGGTCCGGCCGGCATCCTCGGCGCTCCCGAACGCGTTCACCTGGCACCCTCTTGCCCGGAGGAAGAGGGCCAGCGATTCGCGCAGAAGCGTGTCGTCCTCGATGATCGCAATCCTTGCCCCTGTCAATTTGCGAGATAGTTTCATCGCGCCCTTATATGCGGTTTGCTTTTCAATGTGCACGGGACGTGCCAACAGGAAGGATCGGCAAATTCAGCTTGTTTTACGTAAGAAAGGATCAGAGGGGATGCGATTGCCGGCGAAGGAGAAGAAGGGGTTCTCGAAGAATTTTCACCCGGATCTGGAAGATATTCTATTTTCCGAAGACGATCAGAGGCCGAGTTTTTTCCTGCGGTAGCGGAAGGTGTGGTAGTTGATGTTCAGGAGCTGCGCCGCCCGGGTTTCGTTGCCGCCGGCCAGCCGGAGCGCCTCTCCGAAGTAGCGCTTCTCGATCGATTCCTGCACCGAGGCGAGATCGACCCCTCCCGCCGTCAGCGGGGGCGCGGCGATCCCTCCCGCAAGACCCGCCGGGCGCGTTCCGGCGCCGCCCGGACCCATCCGGAGATCTGTGGAAGCGATCTCCGGCCCCTTGCCCGTCAGGACCGACCTCTCCACGACGTTGCGCAGTTCCCTCACGTTTCCTTCCCACCCGTGCTCGACAAGCGCCTTCTCGGCCTCGGGCGAAAAGCCGGAGACGGCCCGGCCGAACTTACGGGCGAACTCCACGAGAAAGTGGTTGGCGATCGGGAGGATGTCCTCGCGGCGCTCGGAGAGGGCGGGCACGGCGACCCGAACGACGGCGAGCCGGTAATAAAGGTCCTGGCGGAACGATCCCTTCGCGACGAGGGCATCCAAATCCTTGTTCGTGGCGGAGACGACCCGGGCGGCGGCGTGGAGCCGCCGCGTCCCCCCTACGCGATAGAACTCCCCGTCCTCCAGGAAGCGGAGGAGCTTCGCCTGGGCCTCCGCGCCCAGGTCCCCGACCTCGTCGAGGAAGAGCGTCCCGCCGGATGCCTCCTCCACCAGGCCCTTCTTCCCGGCCTGGCTCGCTCCGGTGAAGGCGCCCTTCTCGTACCCGAAAAGCTCGCTTTCGATGAGTTGCTTCGGAATGGCGGCGCAGTTGACGCTGACCAGGGGGCCGCGGAAGTTGGGGCTCCGGTAGTGGATCGCCGCGGCGACAAGCTCCTTCCCCGTTCCCGTCTGCCCGAGGATGAGGACCGGGGTGTCGGGGCTCTTCGCGGCGGATTCGACGAACTCCATGACGTCGCGGATCGCGTGGCTCTCCCCGACGAACAGGGGGACGTTCTCCCGCAGGCACCGCTCCTGCAGCTCGCGCACCTCCTTCTGGAGCCGGATCGTCTCCAGCGCGTTGCCGATGGTGGTCTCCAGCGTCTCCGTGTGCAGCGGTTTCACCACGTAGTCGAACGCGCCGCCCTTCATCGCCGAGACGACCGTGGAGACATCCTCGTACGCCGTGATGACGATGGCCAGCACCTCGGGCCGGAGGTCCTTGACCGCCCGGATCCCTTCGATCCCGCTCATCCCCGGAAGCCCGATGTCCATAAGGATGAGGTCCGGCGGATCTTTCCCGACGGCCTCCACGGCGGATTCGGCGTCCGCGAAGGTCTCTATCCGGTATCCCGGCTCGAGGGCGATCCGGATCCCTTCCCTCACGCTTTCCTCGTCGTCCACGATGAAGATCCTGTAGGCGCCTATGACGGACTCCCTTCTTCCTCCAGCGGAAGCTCCACGCGGAATTCCGCGCCGCCCTCTTCCGCGGCCCCGACGGACAGGCGGCCGCCGTGCTCGGAAACGATGCGGTGGCAGAAGGAAAGGCCGATCCCGTGCCCTTCTTTCCTTGTCGTGAAGAAAGGGTCGAAGATCCTCTCCCGGAGATGCTCGGGGACTCCGGGTCCCGTATCGGCGATCCGGAGGACGGCCTGGCCACCTTCCCGCGCCGTGCTCACGGTGAGGCGTTTTCGGGACCCCGCGGTTTCCATCGCCTGGAGGGAGTTCATGACGAGGTTGAGAAGGACCTGTTCCAGGAGGGAGAGGTCCGCGCGGCAGTAAAGCGGTTCCGGGGAGAGAACTTCGTGGAATTCGACGCCCCGCTTCCGGTTGGTGATCTCCGACAGGGAGAGCGCATCCCGGACGACCCGGTTGACGTCGATCCGGTCCATCCGCGGCGGGACGGGCTTGGAGAACCTCATGATCCGGTTGATGACCGAGGAGATCTTCTCCGAGGCGGCTTTCGCCTGCGAGACGACCGCCCGGATCTTTTCCTTCTCTTGCGTATCCATCCCCTCCGCACGCTCGCAGAGGATGTCCAGGGTGGAGACGTTGATGTTGATCCCGGAGAGGGGGTTGCGGATCTCGTGGGCGATCCCGGCGGCAAGCTGCCCGATCGAGGCGAGCTTTTCCCGGACCGCGACGATCTGCTCGAGGTCCTTCACGCGGGTGATGTCGACCGAGTCGACCAGGTGGGACGCGCGCCCCCGGAAGTTGACCTGGCTGGCCTGGCAATGGAGCCAGCGCATCGCCTTGCCTCCGCTCTCCCCATCGGCAAGGAAGAACCGGATGTCCGCGTCCTTTCGGATCCTGTCGGTACGATCCATCGCGTCGCAGAGTTCCTCGAACTTCCGGACGTCTTCCGGGTGGATGGCGCCGATCTCACGGAACGGGAGGCCGTTTCGGATCCCCCGAAAGAGCTGCTCCTGCCGGGGGTTCCAAAAGACGATCCGCCCTTCCTGGACGATCAGGATGCCGACGGACGAGTTTTCCACGAGCGACCGGAACCGGTCCTCGCTCTCCTGGAGCGCCTCCTGCGCCAGCAGACGGGCAAGCATGACGCCGGCGTTTTCGGCAACCCGCTCGATCTGCGCCAGGATGTGCGGCTGAAACATCTCCTTGCGCCGGTCGTTCAGTTGAAGCAGTCCGAACGTCGTGTCTCCGAAGCGCAGGGGGACCAAAGCGATCGATTCGTACCCCTCCCGGATGCACCGGCCGCGGGTGGCGATGTTCCTGATGGGCTCGTTTGCGGCGAGAAGCTCGGAGGCGCCGTTGGTCCAGAACGTTCCGCGGGAGGTGAAGAACGGCAGGGACGGATCGCAGCGTCCCGCGATCACCGCACCGCACGTGCACTCGCAGAGGGGTTCTCCGTTGCCGCCTTCTTCGACGCGAGCGCCCCGTTCCGCGGAGCATAGGCTCATTTCGGCCTGGGCGAACTCCTCTGAAAATCCCCGGGCCTCGAAATAGGGATAATCGGCGCCGCTGCGGTACCGGATCCCGACCGCCTCGCACCCGAAGCGTTCTTTCAGGAACGAGGCGAGGGAAGACAGGAACTCCCGGACGCCGCCGATCGAGCCGGTGCGCTGGAGGAGGTCCAGGACCAACTCGCGCATTTCGGCCGCCCGTTGCCGCTCGGTGAGCTCCTGCTCCAGCCGCGCGTTCGCGGCTTGGAGCTCGGCGGTCCGCTCGGCCACCCGCGATTCCAGGCCGTCCCGGGCGGCGCGGAGCTCCTCTTCGCTCTTCTTCAGGTTCCGGAACAGCAGGTCGTAGGGACGGACAAGGCCGGTCGCGATGACTGCTTTGTAAACCAGGTAGAACGAGATGACCTTGAAATAGTGCCCGATCACGCTGTTGTAGACGAAGGCGTCCATGTAGACGGTGGCCGACAACTCCGCGGCGACCGAGAAGAGGACGGACAGCACCAGCAGGCGGAACACCTCCCGGTCGAACCGCTCGCGGACCAGCCATAGGGTCCCGATGGAGAGGACCTGCACCCCGGAGACGAGGAAGTCGCTCACGCTCTTGGCATGCGTCAGCCCCACGCCGGGGACGTAGTAGTCCGGAAATATCCCGTAGTGCACCGATACGACCAGGACGAGAGCGATGGCGGAAAAGCCGGCAAGGAACGGCAAGGGGCGAACTTTGCGGGAAACGAACAGGGGGGCCGCGAGGAGAGCGAAACTCTGCAGGAACCGGGCGGCGAACCAGAGCTCGATCGAGTCGCTGTGGTGTTCCACCGTAAAGACACCGGCGAAGGAAACGCTGTGCAGGAAGTCGATAAGTCCGACGAACAGGTAGGCGATGCCGAGAAAGATGAAGTAGTGGTTGTCGATGAAGTTCCTGGCGTTCCACGTAAGCATGAAGATGCCGCAGGCGACGACGACGCTGAATGTCTCCGCGAGGTCGTGAGCCAGGACGGGATTCCGCCAGTAGACCGCGTAGAGGACGGCGGGCACAATGAGGACCGCGAGAGCGAGGGGGAGCCATTTCTCCCGCGGGGGGAAGCCTCCTCCCGTAAAGGATCCGGTCACACTCACGGTATTCCGACCCCCGTTCCGCCGGATTGCGGTCCTGAGAACCACATTGTACGTCGTTAGATTGCGGGTTTAAGGAATTCGTTGTAACTTCATATTCAGTGCAGGTATACACATCGGCCCCGGCGTCCCGGTAACCGGGGACGCGGAGTCGCCAAATAAAACGTTTTCCGTTATCCTTGAGTTTTGCTATAAAATCCTGCAATTACCGGGTAAATTGAATTATCTACCAAATTAATGAAGTATCATATCCTGTATTCCGAAAGTATTAGTAGGTGGGCCGCGCGGCTACCGGCCCGCGCAGGGTTCGACGGGGGGAAGAGGGTGGCGCAGGATTCGGGCATTTTCCGGGATATCGCTGTCCTGCCGGAACGCTTGGCGGAAGTTTCCCTCGGCCGCGTCAGGAGAAGAGGCGTCCGGGAGATACCGCTTTTTCTCGCCTTTACCGTTCTATCGATCCTCTGCATGGCCGTCCCCTCCCGTGGTGCGGAGATACCCCAATCCGTGAGCTTGTCGATCTGCTGCAACCTGTCTTCTCCGACCGGGGTTGCAGTCGATAGCAGCGGGAACGTCTACGTGACGGAATCGAGCGGCGGCCGGCTGCTCGTCTATAACAAGTTCGGATCATTCCAAAGAGAGCTGAAAGGGCTGAGCAAACCGACCGGGGTGGCCGTGGATCCCTGGGGGAGGATCTACGTCAGCAACACCGGCGCGAAGACGGTGGACGTCTATGACGTCAATTTGTCCCCTCTTTTTTCGCTGGGGCGGGGAGCGGTTTCTTTTCTGTTTCCCACCGCGGTCGCCGTCGATTCCTCCGGATACGCCTTCGTGGCCGACAGCAAGGACAACCGGATCAAGGTGTTCGACAGCGCCGGGTCTTTCCTGTATTCCTTCGGCGGCAAGGGGAGCGGGAACGGGTATCTGAACTTTCCGGTGTCGGTGGCGGTAAACGAAAGCGCAGGCGAGGTGATCGTATCGGACCTTACGCCGACCTTGACGGGTTACCGCGGCGCGGGGGTCCAGGTATTTGATCGGACCGGGTCGTTCAAGAGGCGTTTCGGCGGCTACGGAGAAGGGCAGGGGTTATTCCTCCGTCCGATGGGCCTGGCGGTGGACGGGACCGGCAGGATCTATGTGGCCGATTCGTACCAGAACGTCGTCCAGGTGTTCGGCTCGAACGGCGCCTTTCTCCAGGGGGTGTTCGACTCCGCGCACCCGGTGCGGACGCCCCTGGGGATCGCGTATTGCCTGAAGACGGACCGGCTGTTCGTCGCGTCGCTGAACACATCGAAGGTGGAAGTGTACGGCAACGCACCCCAGGGGGGCTCGGGGGCGGACGGGCAGACGTCGATGACCTTTGGCGGGTCGGGCGGCGGGGGCGGCTGCTCGGTGGCGGGGAATTCCCGGGAGCGTGGAGCATCCGTCGACGGATTGCTGCTCCTTGTCGCCGCCCTGTTCTTCCGGAGGGTCGGGAAAAGGATCAGGAGCGCCCGGGCATTCCGATGAATCGGCGGCCAAGGACATCCCGATGAGCGGCGGGCGGCGGAGAACTGACATGGTTAGAGGTTCTCTGAAGATCGCTTTCCTTTTCCTGCTGATCGCGTGCCTGGCCGGTTCCCGCGTCCATTCGGGCGGCAAGCCGTGGGATCCTCTGCTCTCTCCCTGGATCAAGTCCTATGCGCCCGGGATGAAGACTTCCACGCAAACCATGAAGATCTATCCCCACATCGAACTGAACGATACGGAGTGCGTGTCCTGCCACTTCGTGGACAGCCTGAACGACGACCTTCTCCCGGATTGGGCGTTGCAGCCGCAGCAGAACATCGACGACACGCCGTACAACAATCTCTGCCGTCATTGCCACAACGACATCGAGGCGCCTTTTGTGAGGACGCACTCCAGCATCTCCATCGACAACAGTTACGGCAACTGGTCGATGGAGTGCCGTACCTGCCACGACCCCCATCAACCCGGCCAGCTCATCGGCTACGGCAGCGATGCCTACCTGGATACCGGGATCGTGGGTTCCGTGTCCGACAACGTTCTGAACACGTCGGGGATGGGGTGGGCCGACAACGTGTACGCTGGGTACCTGGTGGTTCCCAACACCGGCGACACCGACCACGTCTACAAGATCGGCAGCAACTCGGCGAACACCCTGTATGTCGAAGGCCCCATGGACCTGACGAAGGTGGCTTCGGGGAATACGTTTGCGGTGATCCAGGGGAAGAACGTCAAGAGCGCCGTCACCATTCCCGCGGGTGGAAGCAGCGCGGTGCGGTTTTTCCGGGAGACGGGGTCCAAATCCTTTGCGGACGGGGACGGCACGTACGACGGGATCTGCGAAGTCTGCCATACGCAGACGACCTACCATAAGAGCAACGGCGGGGGCGGGGCGCACAACGCGTCGACGAAATGCACGACCTGCCATTTGCACACGTACGGATTCAGCCACGCGGGAGGGAGCGGGTCGTCCTGCGGCACCGCATCCACCTGCCACGGCCTGCAGGGATCGCATCCGACGCACGTCGGCGGGAGCGGGATGCAGCTTGCCCTTGCCTGTTCCGACTGCCATAACGCATCGAGCATCCCCCTGTTTGCGGACAACCAGAGCATTGCGAACACCACGGCGTGCAACGCCTGCCACAGCCCCGGGGGCACCTACAACGGCGTGAGCGATACGAATATCGGGGCGAAGAACAACTGGACGGCCGGCGTGTACACGGACAACCTGCTGAAGACCGGCAAGGAGAAATGGTGCGCCTCCTGCCACGACGAAACGCCTTCCGTGATCGGAGGTGTGACCGCGCCGAACGTCGTGGGAAACGAAAGCGGCTCGTACACCTACGGGACCGGGTGGGGGTATTACAAGACCGGCCACGGCTTGCCGGCCGCCCAGCCGTACGCTTCCAAGGGGGGCTTCTTCCCGCCTCTGCTGGTCAACGGCTCGCCACCCCGGCCGATGGGTTGCGACACCTGTCATGACTTCACCACCCGGCACATCGACAACGTTGCCAGGACGTACGGGACGCAGGGGGTCGCGCAGGGTGCCTATCGGCAGGGCTACCGGCTGAAACAGGTAAGCGGCCAGGAACCGCTGGTGATTCCGAGGCTGGCGAGCCAGAACAACGACAACAGTTACCGCCTGTGCGTCCAGTGCCACTATTCGAATGTCTTCTACAGCTCGACCGACACCAATACGAACATGAGGAACGGGGGAACCAACTACCATAGATATCATTTGGCATATAACAATAACTCCGCCTGGAAATCCGACTGGAGGTCGACCGGGAACAGCGCCATAAGCTGCACGCAGTGCCACAACGTCCATGGCAGCACCCGCATGGCGATGGTCAACGACGGGTCGCTCGCTGGGACGCCGCCGGGAATCGTCATGTATTATTACAACACCACGCTTTCCTTCAGGGACACGAGCGATCAGACGGCGCCTCCCATCCCCTTGGGCCTCACGCTCGCAATCAGGGACGGCACCACATTTTACGGGAACACCGTCTATAACGCCGGCTGCACGGCCTCCTGCCACACATCGGCGAACCGGCTCGACCGCGCCTATGCGACGATGACCGGCCAGGTGTTCAACGTGGCGCCGACGCTCTCCTGGACGGGGGAAACGGGTTACACCGCGGACGGCGTCAATCCCGACTCGGGCGCCTCGGGGAGCCGGTTCACCTTCCGGGTCAACTATGCGGACAACAACAACAACCTCCCGAGCTCCATCCGGGTGCTCCTCGACACGAACAACGACGGATTTTTCGAGGAAGCATATGCCATGACCGCGGCGGACAACGTCGCCGGCAACACGTACCACGGCAGGATCTACACGAAAACCTTGACGATCAGCAACATCGGCAGCAGCACCATGCGGTACAAGTTCGACGCGGCGGACAACGCCGCTCTCGCCGCCACCGGCCCGCCGACGAGCGAGAACACGCTCACGCTCTTGAACAACGCCCCCGTCCTCTCCTGGACCGGCGAGACGTATTACGTGACGGACGGCGTGAACCCGAACGTCGGCGGCAGCGGGGCGACCTTCACCTTCCGGGTCAAGTACACGGATGCCGACGGAGACTGCCCCGATGCGAACGGCGTCAGCGTGGTGATCAACGGGACGACGTATGCGCTTGCTTCCGAATCGGGGAGTTGCGGCACGGGCAGGATCTATTCGGGGGCCGTCCCGATCGTCGCGGCGGGTGACTATACCTACCGGTTCACCGCGGCGGATGCGGGGGGGACCGCGGCGACGGGGGATCCCACGTCGAACCATACCGTGACGGTGCTCTCCTCGGCGAACACCCCTCCCGTCCTCGACTGGGTGTCGGAAGGGTGCCGGACGGACGGGGTCAAGCCGGCGCTGGGCTTAACGAACGGCGATTTCGAGTTCAAGGTGAATTACACGGACTTGGGCAACCAGTGCCCGGCCTCGGGGAGCGCCAACATCCAGGTATGGATCGACCTGGACGACAGCGGCACCTACGAACCCGGGGAGCGGTTCAACCTGACGGAGGAAGCCGCGGGGGGCTGCACGACGGGGAAGATCTACAAGGTCACCCGGGCGATCCCCTATGCCGGCAACGGCGTCCTCACCTACCGTTTCTACGCCTCGAACGGCACCGTGGACGCGATCGGCGATCCGGCGACGACGGACAAGACCCTGACCGTGGTCAGCTCGGCCACCACGACGGGCGTGCGCACGACCGGCGGGAGCGCCCCTTGGTACGCAACGATCCAGGCGGGGATCGACGCCGCGCCGCAGAACGGGACCGTGCTGGTTTACCCGGGGACCTACACCGGAAGACTCTGGTTCAACCAAACCGCGCCGATCGATACGGGCAAGACCGTCCGCTCGGTCTGCGGACCGGACCTGACGGTGACCACCAGCGGATCAAGCGCAACCGATTCCGTATACATCCAGGCCGACGGCGTGACGATCGACGGGTTCGGCATCACCGGCGGCAGATATGGCGTCTACGAGAGCGGGTCCACATATTCGTATACGATCAAGAACTGCAAGATTTATAACTCCGCCGTCAATTACAATGGAATCTATTCGCAATCCTCGCAGACCGCGACGGTGGACAACACGGAGATTTTCTCGAATACCGCCAACGCTCCGGGTGCGGGCCTTCGGGTTTCAAGCGCAACCAGCCTCGTTCTCAGCAATTCCTACATCCATGACAACAGGTCCACCTCATCCAGTGGCGACGGCGGCGGTCTGTACCTCGACGTAGTAGCCAATGCTTCGATTACGAACACGGTAATATCGGGCAACACCACCGCGCGGGACGGCGGAGGGGTGGGGATAATGACCAACAGCAACGTGGTATTCGATCGTGTGACGATCACCGGAAACACGTCCACGGCAAAGGGAGGCGGTATCAATGCGGTAAGCGGAAGCACCATTACCATCAACAACAGCCTCATTGCGAACAACACCGCCGGTACGAACGGCGGCGCGCTATACCCCACGTTAAACCCCGTTGTGATCAACAACTCCACCATCGCCTTCAACCGTGCGAGCTCAGGCGGCGCAATCTATTGGTCGGATATCCGCACCGTCACCGAATATATCCGGAACTCCATCCTGTGGGGGAACAGCGCCTCGGGAAACGGCCAGACGATGTATATTAATTTGGCCCCCGCATCCGGCGCCACCCTTCATATCTCCGATTCGATCATGCCCGACGACAGCGACGGCTCATATTACAATTACCCTTATTTCAACACTCCAAAGGGCACCGACGTCAGCGGCAACATGTCGTACAACGACCCGTTCTTCGTCGATCCCGACGGTCATGACTATCACCTGCAGTCCGTGTCGCCGGCCGTCGATCATGCCAATCCGGGCACAGCGACTTCCTACGACCTCGACAACGTGGCCAGGACGCAGGGAGCCGGTCCCGATATCGGCGCCTATGAGTACCAGGCAGGCGGCTCAGGCCCCGTCCGATCCCCATCCCGCAAGATCGGGATCGCCGGGGGATCGACATCGCAGGGAAGCGGTTCGATGACTCCGGAGGAATACGACCGGAATTTCCTCTCGGATACCGCGTCTCCGGTCATCGTTTACCCGGCCCCGTAGAGGGAAAACCCGAGCAATAATAATTACTGTAAGTAAGCGTAATACAAAGTTTTGTCCTTCCATATCCAATAGCCTATTTATATACTCAAGTATCAATATAAGTTTTCCGTATGTATTGATAAGTGGGCTTGCAGTCGGTCTCAGGCCGGACGTTGGTTGGGGTTCGACTGGGGAAAGGCGATTGCGCGTGTCGGTCGTTCGGCGAGCGATGGCATCGGTGCGCAATATTGCGGCGGGGACGTCAGGGACCCGCGCAAGTATTCAAATTCTTTTTATCGATTTCCTCCTTCTGACAATTGCCACGGCAGTTCTCGCAGCGGAAATTCCCAGAATCGGAAGCAGGTCGATCTCCGCCAAACTTGTCTCGCCCACGGGAGTCGCAACCGACACCGGCGGAAACATCTACGTGACGGAATCCGCGGGCAACCGTCTTCTCGTCTATGACAGATATGGAAATTCGCTCAGGGAAGTGAAGGGTTTAAACAAGCCCACCGGCGTTGCGGTGGATTCGGGAGGAAGGATTTATATCAGCAATACCGGGCGGAAGGCCGTGGATGTGTACAAAAGGGACCTCACCCCTCTTTTCCGGCTCGGCCTCGGCATGGTGGAACTGGTTTTCCCCACCTCGATCGCCCTCGATTCCTCAGGGAACGCCTATGTAGCCGACAGCAAGGACCACCGGATAAAGGTGTTCGACGACAGCGGCTCCTTCCTGTATTCGTTCGGCGGCCAGGGGACCGGAAACGGCAACCTGAATTTCCCCGTTGCGGTCGCGGTCAACGAAAGCGCGGGAGAGGTGATCGTAACGGATCTCCAGCCGACGCTCGCAGGGTATCGCGGGGCGGGCGTCCATGTATTTTCCCGGAGCGGCGCGTTCCAACGGCGGTTCGGGGGGTACGGAGAAGGACAAGGGCTGTTCGTCAGGCCCATGGGCGTTGCGGTGGACGGATCCGGCAGGATTTACGTTTCCGACGCGTATCAAAATGTGATCCAGGTGTTCGATGCGGGCGGCAATTTCCTCCTGGGCATATACGATCCCGCTCATCCCGTGCGGACTCCGATGGGGATCGCATACTGCGGCAAAACCGACCGGCTGGTCGTCGCCTCGCTGAACACATCGAGGGTGGAAGTGTTCGATGCCGACCCCGATGGAAGCGGGGAGGCGGTCCCGCTTTCCTTTTTCAGTTCCGGCGGCGGTGGCGGCGGTTGCTCCATGGCGGGGAATTCCCGGGCTGGCGACGATTCCATCGACGGGTCGCCGTTTCTTGCCGGCATCCTGCTCTACCTGTGGCGACGAAGAATGAAACGCCGCGCAGGGATATCGATTATTTTCCTGATGGCCGTCATCCTGGCGGCATCCGAGGCGCGGAGCATGCGTCTTTATCCTCATATCGACATGAACGGCGCCGGCTGCACGTCCTGCCACACGACGCACAGCCTCGCCGCCAACGTGGACCTCCTCCCGGCCTGGGCGTTCCAGACGCCGGTGAACATCGACGACACGCCGCACAACAACCTTTGCCGGCATTGCCACAACGACATCGAGGCGCCGTTCGTCAAAACGCATTCCAGCATCTCCACGGATAACGGATACGGCGACTGGTCGATGGAATGCCGGGCGTGCCACGATCCCCACGTACAGAGGCAATACAGGACCTACGGGAGCTCGTCCGTCCTGTCTTCGGGCACGGTTTCCTCGGTTTCCGACAATATCCTGAACGCGTCCGGAATGGGATGGTCGGACAACCAGTACAGGGAATTCGTCGTGATCCCGAACGCATCCGACGACAATAACGTCTACAGGGTCGGCAGCAACGGAGCAAACACGCTTTATATCGACGGACCGATGGACCTTTCGAGGGTGGCGGCGGGGAACACGTTCCGAATCGTTCTGGGAAAACTCGTAAAGAGCACCGTTGCCACTCCGTCATCCGGAAACAGGACGGTGAGGTTTTTCCGGGAGTCGGGTACGAACTCCTTCGCCGACGGAGACGGCACGACCGACGGGATCTGCCAGGTTTGCCACACGCAGACGGCCCATCACAGGAACAACGGGAGCGACGCGGGCTCGCACAGCGCGGCGGCGAAATGCACGAATTGCCACACGCACGCCAACGGATTCAAGGGAAGCGCCGGCGGTTCCCACACTTCCCATGCGGCGCTGCTCACCTGCGAGAGCGGGAACATGGGATGCCACGGATCGAACTCCCCTCCGCTCATGTCGGACGGGCAGAATCTCGCAAACACCACCCGGTGCAACACCTGCCACTCCCCGGGCGGGACCTACGACGGCGTGAACGATTCCGCGATCGGCTGCAAGGCGAACTGGTCGAACGGGACGAGCAACATATACAGCGGCGGGGTCATGATCTCGGGCAAGGAAAAGTGGTGCGCGGGCTGCCACGACGAGTCGCCCTCGGTCATCAACGGGGTATCGGCGCCGAACGTCGTCGGCAGCGAGGCGGGCTATTACGGCTACGGGCAAGGCTGGGGATACTACAAGACGGGCCACGGCCTGGCGTCCGGCGTCTATCCCGCCTCGCAGGAGCCGGCTGCGAACCTGTCGTGCGACGCCTGCCACGACGCCACGGCGACCCACATCGACAACAACCAGCGGACCTACGGCGTCGCCGACGACAACTACCAGGCGGGGTACCGGCTTCGCCGGCCGATGGACATCCCCCGGACGGACAGCGGGGAACCCGTATCGGACTTCCAGCTCTGCGTGGATTGCCACTCGTATGACACGTTCCTGAATTCCTCCAACTTCACGACGAATTTCAGGAACGGGACGACCGTGAACGAGCACTGGCGGCATCTCCAGGCGCCTACGACCGGGCAGTTCGCCGGGGGCGGATGGTGGGATTCCGACTGGGACGGGACGGGGGATTCCAAGATAAACTGCCCCGCCTGCCACAACGTCCACGGCTCGCCCTCCCCGAGAATGCTCCAGCACGGGGAGCTGATCAGCACGCCCGGGACAACGGACAAGGTGCCGTCGATCAACGTCCGGTACACCCCGTACACCCCGGATGCGTATCCGATCCTGGCGAACAGCACCGGGGGGCAGCTCAATCCCACCAGCCAGGGCGGGGGAAGCGTGGCGAACACCGGCGTCTGTTCCATGTGCCACGGCAACAACGGTACCTACACCCGGACTCCGACCGACATGCCTCCCCGGATCAGGGGCGTATACGGGAAGACGGGGAGCAACGTCCTCGCGGTCGTTTTCACGGAAGGGGTCTACACCAACTCCGGCGCGTCGGGAGCGCTGGTCGCGGGAGACTTCGCTTACACGGATGCGGACAACGGCCGGACGGTCTCCGGCGTGTCCCACACCGCGGGAGATGTTGCAGCGCGCCTCACGCTCTCGTCGGCACTCGACTCATCGAACGATATCGGCGTGGACACCCTCGCGGCGGCCACCTCGGCCTCGATCTACGACGGCGCAAGCCAGGCGATGGGGACGACGCCCGTTGTCGTATCGGGCGACACGACGGCGCCCTCCATCGCCGATTGGAGCCCGGCGCCCGGCGCGGCGGACGTCGGGATCCAGAGCAACATCACCCTCTCGCTTCTTGACGGCGGAAGCGGCGTGGACTGGACGACCTTCTCCATCACCCTGTCGGGCGACAAGGGGTATTCCGCGACGTACACCGATCTCGACACCTCCGTGGTGTCGAAGACAGGGACTCCGGCGGGATATGCGGTCACGGTCAACCCGGGTGCGGACTTCTCCTACGGCGAGGTGATCACCGCCACGGTCGCCGCGAGCGACCTGGTCGGAAACGCGATGTCGCCGTCCGTCTGGTCGTTTACGACGATTTCCGGTGGCACGCCCCAGACGATGACGCTGCATCCCACGGACAATGCGTATTCGGGAATCTTCAGCGCGACCGGCGGCACGTGGGCGGCCGTCCTCGACACCGATGACGGCGATTCCACCAGGGCCACTTCGACCACGGGCAGCGGATATTCGGTCAACCCCACGTCCCGCTTCGTCGTGAACATGGACGATCCATCGGGGATCGGGGGAGCGACCATCCAGAACTTCACGATCCACGTCCTCGCCCGGTACGTCACCGGCGGAGGAGGGGCGTCATCGGGGACGATGCGGATCTGCTATACGACCAACAACGGGGTCAACACCGTTTGCACCGGCGACCTGTCCGTTACCGGATCCGGCTACGCCGACTTCGCGACGGCCACGGCCACGACCGATTCCGCGGGGGGGGCGCTCGACCTGACCGACATCAACAACCTCCAGGTCGAGGTGCGCAGAATGACCTCCGGCAGTTACATACTGCGGGTCACCGAAGTGAAGGTGGACATCACGTACGTCCCGTAGGTCCAGGCTATCGTGTAGAATCTTCGGATGGCCGATCCGATTCCCGTCCTGATAAGCGCCTGCTTGCTGGGAGAGAAGGTCCGCTACGACGGCGGGCACAAGCTGGATCGTTTCCTCCTGGAGAATTTCGGAAAGATCGTACGGTGGGTCCCCATCTGTCCGGAGGTCGGGTGCGGATTATCCGTCCCACGGGAACCGATGGTTCTCAAGGGAGATCCGGCCTCAGCGATGCTTGTCGGCGCGAACAGCGGGACCGATCACACGGAACGGATGATGCGGTGGGCGAAGGTCCGGCTCCGGGAGCTGAAATCGATCGGCCTGTGCGGCTACGTCTGCAAGAAGAATTCGCCGAGCTGTTCGGGGATCGGGCGGATCGACGTCATCGGCGATTCGGGGGCCGTTTCGGGTCCCGGTTCCGGCATCTTCACGAAAGCGTTCGTGGAGCGTTTCCCTCACGTGCCGGTGGAGGAGGAGGGACGTCTCCGGGATCCGGCCGTAAGGGAAAGTTTTTTGGAGAAAGCATTCTCGCTGCACCGATCCGGCACACCGGATCGTAAATAGCCCGCCTATTTCCCCGTGTTTCGCCGGATCGTCACGTTCAGCATGAGGTCCGGCGCAAAGGCGGGCTTGATGTTTTCCGTAATGGAGAATTCGTAAATGTACCTGTCGGAAGCGTACCTGTAGCCGAGGGAGGCGAGCGCGGGCCTTTTCTTCAGGGAAGGGAAGGTCAATCCGGCCTGTGGAAGCGGGGAGTCCTGGATGAAATATTGGCCCACGACGCTGCTGCGCGCCGATAGCGCGGCCTCGAGGGCCAGCGCCCCGTAGCGGTAATCGTCGACGGGGAGCGGGACATATCCGCGGATATCCCCCGCGAAGACCTTGCCGATATTTGCGTGAACCCCGATCCTTTCGCCGAATTTCCCGTCGACCAGAAGCGCGATCCTCTTGTCCAGGCTGCCGTTCCCGTACCCCTTCCGTGCGCTGCCGGTGGGAAATTCCAGGTCCGCCGCCAGGGCCGCGGCGAATCCGCGGGTGGAAAAGAGGGACCGCTTCAAGTACCCCCGGATGTCCCCCAACCCGATCCGTCCGCTTTCCCCCCGGAGGACCGTCCGGCCGTCTTTCATCACCTCGAAGAGGAAACGGTTCGCCGATTCCCCGGCTTTCCCCGAATCGATTCCGAACGCACGGTGGAACTTGTCGATCCCTTTATCGAGGAAGCCGCTGCCGAAGGACCGCAAAGGGATGTCGACGCCGAGCTCGAAGATCCCGGATACGGTTTTCCTGTACCTCAGTTCCAGCTCGGTCACCTCCGCGTCGATGCGGAAGTCGTACCCGTTGTCCGATTCGATGAAATCCACGCTCGAATGCGCCAGGCCGAGCGACAGGAAGTTCCGGTAGGCTGCGGGTTCCGGGGACGGGGCGTCGAGGACGGCCGCCAGCGGGAAGGAATTCTTCACATGGAGCGGGCCGTCCAAAGCATGCGAGAACGCTGCGGAGAGGAGCCATGCCAGGCCGAAGACCGCCGCGACGGCCGCGCGCCTGGTTTTCATCGGGATCCGTAACCTTTTCAAAAAATCATTTCCGGTTTCAGTAGCGACGGTTGTCGAAGATCCGCTTCGTCTTCCGTTCGGAACGCGGAAGGGACCCGTACGGAACGATTTCCACGGCGCACGAAACCATGAGGTTGCGCTTCATCCCGCCTGCGATCGTGCGTGCGAGGGCGGCGTCATACCCCTCGTTCAGCTGGTTGGCCCGCTCCACCTTGACGGTCATGTAGTCCTTGCCGTCTTCCCCGTGCTCGATCAGGATCTGGTACTCGCTTCCGATGCCTTCGATTTTCGACAGCGTCTCGTCCGCCTGGCCGGGGTAAATGTTGACCCCGCGGAACACGACCATGTCGTCGGACCGCCCCAGGATCTTGTCGTGGCGGGGGAGGATGCACCCGCAGGGGCAATCCCCTTCGACGAGCCGGGTCAGGTCGCGCGAGCGATACCGGATCAGCGGAACCGCCTCTTTGCCCAACGTGGTGTACACCATCTCCCCGATTTCCCCCGGTGCGACCGGCGACAAGGTTTCCGGGTCGAGAATCTCCAGGATGTAATAGTCGGCCCAGTAGTGGATCCCCGTCTCGTGGCGGCAGGAAAGCCCCGTCCCCGGCCCGTACAGCTCCGTCAGCCCCGGGATGTCGTACACCTCCTCCACGCCCAGCAGATCCTTGATCGTGGCGATCATCGCGTCGCTGGTGCGCTCCGCCCCCAGGATGACTTTCCGCAGATGGATCTTGTCACGGATCCTGCGGGTGTGGACCTCCTCGGCCATCAGGAGCCCCATCGAGGCGGTGCAGCACAGGACGGTCGTCCGCAGGTCCTGGAGGAACGTGCACTGGAGGTCCAGGTTTCCCGGTCCCGCGGGGATCGTCATCGCGCCGAATCGCTCGGCTCCCCACTGGAACCCCGCGCCGGCCGTCCAGAGCCCGTACCCGACGCAGATCTGCACCCGGTCCTCCCGCGAAAGCCCCGCCATCTCGTAGCAGCGGGCGAACATGCAGAGCCAGTCGTCGATGTCCTTCTGCGTGTAGCACAGGATCTTCCGCTTCCCCGTCGTTCCGGAAGAGGAGTGGATCCGTACGATCTCCTTCGGCTCGACGGAGAGCAGGGGGAGGGGATAGTTGTCCCGCAGGTCCTCCGCGGCGGTGAAGGGGAGCCGGGAAAGGTCCGCAAGCGTACGGATGTCGCCCGGCGCAACGCCCGCCATATCGAGTCTCTTCCGGTAGAAAGGGGAATTCCGCCAGGCGTGGGAAACCGTCCACTGCAGCCCCTTGAGCTGGAAGGGCTCCAGCTCCTCGGGGTAGGCGTATTTCGGCGGAAACCGTTTCAGCATGGTGCGCGGCACTCCTGCGGTTGTCGGGTGCGCCGTGAAGAAGGCGCCGGGAAAAGACTTTAACGCTTTCCGCGGAGGATGCCAAGGTGAAGAGCCGCGATCGACGCCCGAAGGGCGCTTTCCCTATCCCCCATCCGTTGGAGTAGCGCGGCCTCTACGTCGTCGGGAGAGCAGAAGAGCTGCCCTCCCCTGTCCGCCGCTCCCAGGCGAGCGAGGGCGAAGCCCAGCAGAATCAGGTTGGCGGCCTGAAGATTCCCGCTTTCGTGCGCCCGCCCGTCGGCGTCCACCGCATGGACGCCCCCGGTTCCCTCCGCCGCCCTGGGCCGTGGGGTGTTCAGCACGATCCAGCCGCCGGGCTTTATGAATTCGCGATGGAGCGGGAGGTTCTCCTCCTTCAGCACGATCAGCCCGTCGGCCCGCCCCGTCCGGACCAGCGGACTGGCGAAATCTCCCGCCTTCAGGTGGGAAACGACGACGCCTCCGCGCTGGGCCATCCCGTGGGTTTCCGACGTCAGGACGGATCCTCCCCGCCGGATCGCCGCGTCCGCGAGAAGGCGGGTCACGAACAATACCCCCTGGCCGCCCACTCCGCTCACGACGATCTGCTGCCTAACCTGCCCGCTCACGGGTTCCCTCCTCCCGGATCCTCTTCCACGATCGCGCTCCGGGGACAGACGTGGAGGCAGACGCCGCATCCCGTGCACTGGAGCGTGTCGACGAACACCCTTTGTCCCCCCTCGTCGTACACGAGAGCGGGGCATTCGAACTGCTCCGTGCAGTGG
>Ga0214473_10000856_pt1 | contig 41689 bp, 40 predicted proteins | sample RVTome_7_FD_203509 | JGI IMG/M metagenome (GOLD analysis project Ga0214473, IMG submission 203509) | Soil microbial communities from uranium-contaminated site in the Upper Colorado River Basin, Wyoming, United States - RVT98D197 | ecosystem: Environmental > Terrestrial > Soil > Contaminated >...
GACTAAACCTCATCAAACATTGAAGGTAATGCGAGGTTTAGATTGACACATTACTGAAACATTACCATTTCTACTTCCAGTCAGTTAAAAGTAATCTTTATCGATAGCTATGCAGTACTGTATCAGTCTTGAATAAAGTCTGGCTGATTACGATAGTCATCCTTTCATTTGTACTGCTCGGTCTTGGCGGATACTATTACTATACTGGCATCATGATGACGCCTAAACCCATAACAGTTAATGTCACAGCCACACAGGTTCTAAAAGATGACTTCCTCTTTCAGGTGTCTGTCGATAAGCCTGTGTACAAATATGATGAACCTATCATTGTGTACTTCAATCTAACATATCTTGGAAATTCGCCAAGGGTTGCCTACTTACCATCATATAGCAGCTCATTTCACCTTATAGTGCGTAATGCAACACACAACTTGATAGTCGGCGAATTATTGCTTGCCGATCCATTTGAGTATTATATATTCTCTTTTGGACGGTCGGTTATCGGGAGCGCAATCATACATGATAATAATTATCAATATCAGCCCAAGTCGGGTGGTGGAGATATTCTCAGTTTCTCTTCCAACAACACCTATGATATTCAGGGTCGCATGTATATAATAAAAAATGAATATTTTAGCGACTCGATCGAGTTAATTTCCCCACCTATTCCCATTCTAATTACTCGTTAGTGATTGCCCTCTACCTGATGAGACTCAGTTAATTCTTAGCTTAGTACTCTTAATGAGATCAGAGAGATTAGCGCCTAGGTAGGTCTTTTAAGTGGATTTCTCGACAAGTGAGTTTGAAGACCCGTCCGATAAGGTGTTCATCTTTTAATATGTTACGAATCGTTATTATTCCATCCATGAGACGAGTGCGGATTAGCATAGGACTCTTGTATTCATTGCGTATGAACTTTCGCGAGGTCTTTTGACTGGATTAGTGTGTCGATACCTAACATTAGAGAAGCGACTTCGTAAGCTCTGATTATCACCGATTTTTTAACTCGCGCCGTGTCAAAGATACTCAGTTGAGTCATATCGTAGCATCCATCCACACCTACGCCAAATGAAAAAAGAGATTTGTTGTGACAATTGTTTAGATAAATTAAAGTGTCTAAAGGGTTTAGACCATTATTCTGAGCAAGGGATTCAGGTATTGTCTCGAGCGCGTCTGCGAACGAATTGATCACAATTTGCTCTTTTCCTTGGAATCCTAGAGAAAAGGCTCTCAAAACCTTAGAGATGTGATATTCTATTGCTCCACCACCGGGAACAGCACGTCTGTCATCCATGAAATCTCTGAGAACGAATAAACTACTTTGTACAATTCTTTCTAACTCATCCAAAGCTGGGGTTGTACTTGCTCTAAGAAGAAGAGTGATTCCATTACAGCCAGATATTGTCACTATCTTCTCAAGATGTATCTGCCCAATTTCCAATTTCTCAGCATGACCTAGATCTTTTTCTGAAATATCAGCAATATCTCCAACTATGTTTGCACCGGTGGCTTCTGAAACCACATCCAATACCTCGCGTTCAACACTCATAACCGCGAATATTCCTTCGCGAGCAAAAGCATCCTGAATATCTTGGTCAATTAATTGGCTTGTGATCACTACGTTGGCACCCGAAGACCTTATCTTATCCACAAGACTCAGTTTAAGCATCTTCTCCTCTGCTTTGAAGGCGCTCACTTTAAGCGGATCATCGATATTGATATTTATCGGAAACGTTCCTTGACCCTTCATCTTAACTTCTAGTCGATTTAGCCCTATTTGCCCGCTTGCCAAAGCTATTTTTGGGCGTTCTACATTGTTCGCCATATTAGGGTGAACTTTGTCTTTTCTCACGATCACACCTTTGATTAGTGAAGAGTCGTCTGTGTTTCCGCCAGTTTTTTTCACAATATTAATTCTGTTAGGGTCTATACGCCCATTTTTGTTAGCAAGATGACAGGCTTCTATAACAATCTGACTTAGTTTCGCGCTTAGAATATCTCTTCCACAATCAACTGTATTCAGAACTTTGTAAAGAGAATTCTCTCCAATCTCAACTGCATCGTGAGCTATTACTTCTAGGGCCTTCTTCGCAGCTTCATGATACCCGTTAATAATTACTATGGGGTGCACTCCTTTTGAAAGCATTCCTTCAGCGTTCTGCAAAAGTTGAGAGTAGAGTATGACGAATGTTGCCACACCATCTCCCACTTCTTCTCTATGGATTTTAGCTGCTTCAGCAATAGTCTTAATCGCTGGATAATGAACCCCGAGTTCTTCTACTATTGCAACAACGTCTTTAGTGACTTTCACCACCTGCTCAGGCCCACGATTGTAGGTAATCATTTTGTATCCACCCTTGGGGCCTAATGTGCTTCTTGTCTTTGACGCGACAAGAGAGACTAGGTACAGATTTGCCTTCCAAGCGTCTCTGCCCCCAACCCAATCAAATCTCGGTGAAATAATTGCACTACTCAAATTCTCGTCTCGGTAAGAAAAGGCTGTGAAGAGCTAATATAATTGTATAATCACGACTAGACTAGTGGCCCCGGGCTCTGGAGGTATTTCTTTATGCCATCAGCGGCGAGATAGGCCATGGCGCCTGCTGGGTGGGTGCCAGGTGTTATGTTGTCTCCAAACGGATAGCAGATTTCTCCTGCTGCAAACAGATTTTCAGTGTCCCAGCACTGCATCCATTTATTGAAAACTGATGTTTCCGGTTTTGAACCTGTTCTGGCACCGTTCCTGACGTGTGCAGCCCAGAAGTCTACGTTGCCTGAAAGTTCAGGAACCTTGTTCACCTTTACGTCGGTGCATCCCATTTTAGTTAGGATATCCTGCGCCTTAGGTGCCAAGTATTCGGCTGCGCGCCATCTGTTCGCACCCCAGTTGATCGTAATTCTCGCTAAGGGATCTCCGTAGATGTCATTATAATGAGGGTCAAGACTGATGGATTGGTCCTTGGTGGGTATCTCTGGCCCAGAGGGGGCGAATGTGATAGGGAGTTTGGTTGGGAGCTTCATATCCTTGATACTTTTCTTCCAAGCGCTACCCCAAGTGGTCTTACCGGCGTTGAAGGCGGTCACCATGTTCGGCCCTGAGCCAAGGTAATTCCCGTAGGAGATTGCTGAACCACCGATGAAGTTTTGCCCTTTGTGATCGAAGTTATCATCAGATAAATCAAGCATCACGAAGCCCCCGCCAGCTTGGTTTCCAGAGCTATAGGTATTCGCACCCATGTTGAGCGTACCTGTAGCGTTTGTGACGGCTGGCCCATCACTTATTGTGGGCGCCCTTCCCAGAGAACCATTGGCCGTAACAGGATCGTATGGCCTACCTATTCCTGATAGAAGCATCAGCCGCACAAGGTTGAAGCCCCATATCCCGTTGAACACTACCTTAGCCGGTTGGACGTTTATGTTTCCCTGAGCATCATAGTATCTTACACCTGTCGCCTTCTTCCCTGACGAATCCAAGTCTATCCTGTATACATAGCTATGTGTTCGAAGATCAAAATTCCCAGATTCCATAGCAGCAGGGATGGTGGTAACGTGAGAGCTACCTTTCGCACCGACTTCGCAAGGATAGTTGCACCGCCCTGAGCACCAGCCACAGTAAAGACATCCATTTCTGCGAATACCATATTGATTTGTATAGGATGTTGAGATGAGAGCACTGGGTTGCTGATACGGATGGTAGCCAAGGCTTTCAGCAGCACTTTTGAAAGCTTCACCATACTGTGTGGATGGATGAGGAGGAGTCGGATACTTTACACCTGGGATAAATGGATCTTGATTCGTGCCTGATATTCCCATCGCCTTCTCCCATTCCTCGTAGTAGGGCACCATGTCATTGTATGACACTGGAAAGTCTTCGAGGTCGTGGTTCGAAGGCAGTATCGACTCGCCATACTTGTCAACAGTCTCAGAATACGGTTTATACCCCCATGGGCTGAATCGCCCCATGACTCCTCCGTAGTGAGTACCGGCGCCACCAACGCCGTGACCTAACGACTGATACTGAACTAATTTGGTATATCTTCTCACAGGAAGCGCAATCTGATCCTTGTTATTTCGCACAGTGAAGGTTGAGAGGTTCAGAGGATGGTCAAACTTTCGCTCCAGCATTATCGCCCATTCATCATGAATTACACTTGAATTCCAATCAACACTGAAATCCCAGTATGGCCCTTTCTCAATACCAGCCACCTTATAGCCGGCTCTCGAAAGCTCCGCAGCAACGGGGCCACCCATATGTCCTAAGCCTAGGACTACGACATCAACCTGCGGACGAGTTATCACATTACTTGACACGATTCTCAACTACCTTTGGCTTGAAGATCTGCCAAGCTCTTCGGGGTTAGCCTAACAGGACTCGTCATCAGCATGATATCTTTAGTTGTTTTACCAAAATCTTCACCCATGTTCGTGCCGTTGAACCCCGCTAGGGCCCAGCTGACCATCCCTTTGTTCCCACCGTAAAGCGGGTCTGCAAAGAACCCACCCATCACCATGTCGTGGACCTCTGATACGAATTCCACGGGTGTCGGGCCGGTGAAGTTAGTCGGCTTACCGTCAAAAAGATCTTGTAACACCTGTATTCGCTCATCTTCGCTCAGACGATCAAAACTTGCCCCGTAAGCGCTGTTTGAGTAATCATCTAGAAACTGAATGCCTCGACGCCAATACTCTCTAAGTGAAAAAGCATACTGATAACGAGCACCAGAATTAACCCTAATCGTAGGAGAACCCTTTGAATAGGTAATCGAGCCTACAGTAACTGGACCTGTCTGCCCAGGTTTTACAAATGGCCCAGCCATATACATGTTACCATTCTTCCCGTAGCTTCCTGCTAGCTGCCGGTCGATGAAGTAAATCACTCCAGCCTCCTTCGCCCCCGGTCCGGTTTCATCATTTGGTATCATAGTCTCAGATATGGCCTCCACCAAAGTTTGTTCTCTAGGGTTTAAGGTTAGAAAACCCGTCATATCCGAAGAAACCTTAAGCTGACTTTGGAGCTGCCCGATTTGCTGATCCTTCACCTGTAGCTGATCATCCTTCTGCTTCAGCTCATTTTCCTTTTCTTGAACTTGGGAATTCAAAAGAGGAACTTCAACTGCTGACGCGATTGCAGCACCACCAACGGCAGCCACACCTATCTTTATGAAGTTCCGTCTATCGTTATTCATATAATGTTTTATAGTATTTCAAATATATAAGAATTCCAATATGAGGAATCACGGTTTTTGAATAGGTTGGTTATTACGAAGTCGTTTTTCTTGTGTGTTGGTATTATGAGTTTAGATGGTAAAAAGAAGCTAGTTTTTGATTCTTAGTTTGGGTTTATGGTTTTAGGACTTCTCCAAACCCCTCGTATGCTCTTGGGTCCTGGCATACTACGATGCATTTGCGGATGAATTTTCTAGATTCTGCAATGAAGCTTCTGACGCTTTGAATATCTGAGAATCTAACTGCGTCTTCTATGACGAATACGAAATCCTTAAGTGGCGAATTTGGTTCCTTCATCTTCCCAAGTAGAATTCCGAAAGTGAAGTTCATCTCCATGTTTGAGTAGAGTGGGTTATCTGCAGGATAGACGCGAAACTTGGTTTTGCTCTGCCAGACGTTTCCAAGAAGGTCGCCGGTGTTGACGATGTCAAGCCCGTCATATTCGTGACTCACATCCACGATGAATATCTTTTCAAAGTTCTTCAATATGCTCTTGCAGAGCGTGGTCTTGCCTGAAGCCGGAGGTCCGGTTATGATGAGGGGTGTATGGCTCTGAATTGCCTTCGCAGGGTCGTGTCTGAACGCCATCTCCTTAACAAGATAATCCACTACGTGTTCGAGGCTTCTGACGCCGAGCTGCTCCTTCATGCTCTGGATGCGAAGATATGTCTTCTCGCTCACCTCTTCAGGAATCGTATCTACCTTCGGCTCGAAGCTTCTTATGACGTATCGCCTTGCGACGCTTTGAGATTTCTTCTCAGCGTCTTGAGCGAATCTTTTGATGTCTCCGTCGTCAAACCTCAAAAGACCGTGACTCAGGCATACTCCGTTCCGCTCACCCTTAGCTATCTCCAAACAAGTAGAACAGTTCTCATAGTTCACTGATACTTTCTCCACTTCGCGCAATAACCTACCGTCGCCCATAAATCAATGACCTTTATCAACCAATCTAACATTGCACAAAGAGGCCGATAAAGCAATAAACAAGTTCAGATAACTAAAGGTTATATCGATTGTAGATTCACTTACAATATTGAAAAAAGTGTTATAGATTTGTCTGAAAAACTCCGTAGAATTATTACTATTTTGGATTACTTGTCTGAATTAAATAGAGAATATTCTAATCTGAAATACCGTATGGAGATTCTAAGGCAGTGGTTCTACAGAGAGGAGGAGATATTCTTTGACTCTTCTGAGAAACAAAGTGAAGAAAATGCTTTAGAGGCGGTTTTGACGCGCAGAGATTTCACGTCATTCACAGTTTTCTTCATTGTTAAGAATGGTGACGGCGGTTACGAGCTTATGAGTTCTAGCTTCAAGAACCTGGGTGGAAAGACTATTTCTAACTTCGCCAACACTTTCCGGGTGAACCTTGAGTTCATGACCCGGCTTAGTGTTCAGATGCGCAAGCTAGAGTACGTCAAGTGTATCGGTTTTAGCTACGTCATCTAGGATAGGAGATTTACGCTATACATCACGAAGAGTATCGCGAACGTCAGTGAAACCGTGTTTATCAGCTTCACTAACACGTGTAGAGACGGGCCCGCAGTGTCCTTCATCGGGTCTCCCACGGTGTCGCCGACGACACTTGCTTTGTGAGCTTCAGATCCTTTACCGCCATATACACCTGTTTCAATGTACTTTTTCGCGTTATCCCAAGCGGCTCCGCCTGTGTTCATCATGAACGCCAATAAAGTACCGCTTACTGTAGCGCTAACCAGAAATGCTCCGACTGCCAGAGGACCTAGAAGGAACCCTACGAGAATCGGTACAACCACAGGTAATAGCCCAGGTATAATCATCTCCTTCTGAGCCGCCAGAGTGCTGATGTCAACACACTTTGAGTAGTCTGGCTTAGCGGTTCCAGCCATAAGGCCAGGTATCTCCTTGAACTGCCGCCTAACTTCCTCTACCACTTTGAAAGCAGCTCTCCCGACTGCACGTATCGCAAAAGCTGCGAATATGAATGGAAGCAAGCCTCCTATGAATAACGCCGCAATGATCTCAGGTCTGACTAAGTCAACGATAATGTTTAGCGTTGGAGCTGCCTTCCCGACTTCAGATAGATAAGCCTGGAACAACAGTAGTGCAGCAAGCCCAGCGGAACCTAGGGCATAGCCTTTGGTTAGAGCTTTGGTTGTGTTTCCAGCTGCGTCGAAAGCGTCGATTCTCTCCCTAATCTCCTTGGGCGCGCCTGACATCTCCGCGATACCGGCTGCGTTGTCGACGATAGGACCAAATCCATCCATACCTAGAATCATACCTGCAACAGATAGCATACCCATTGTTGCAACCGCGGTTCCGTAAACACCGCCTAATTGTGGGTCAATGTTAATCTCAGCCGCGAATAAGCCTCCGAAGTAGAAGCCTATCATAAGCACTCCAACAATCACGATAACTGGCAAGGCTGTGCTCTCCAGTGCAACTGAAAAGCCGCTTATGATGTTCACAGCAGGACCGGTAGTTGAAGATGACGCTATCTCCTTCACAGGTCTGTACTTGTGGGAAGTGTAATACTCGGTAATGAGAAATATCAAGACACTTGCACCTACACCTGCAAGAGCGGCCCAGTACAGGTTAATACTGAGAATCGTGTACTGCACTAGGAAGTAGAGACCAGCCACTATTATGAGGGTGGTTGCTATCATGCCGTTACGCATAGGAACCATTGGATCTGTCCATTTTTTAGCGCGAACGAATGGGAGTCCAAGGATTGTTCCGAATATGCCTATAGATCTTGCTAGTAAAGGAAATATGACAAAGAAGAAGTTATTGGTAACGGCGTACAACCCGACTCCAACTATCATAGCTCCGATGTTCTCGGCCGTCATAGACTCGAAAAGGTCAGCACCTCTCCCAGCCACGTCGCCAACATTATCACCGACGTTGTCGGCGATGACGGCGGGGTTTCTGGGATCGTCCTCAGGAATACCTGCTTCAACCTTTCCAACGATGTCCGCACCGACATCAGCGGCTTTGGTGAAGATACCACCACCTAGCTGCGCAAACAGAGCTGAAAGACTTGCTCCAAATCCTAGGCCAATGATAAGCTCAGGTTCACCGTACAGATAGTAAAGACCAGTCACTGCTAATAAGCTCAACCCTACGTTGAAAAGGCCCATGACAAGACCTGCATAGTAACTAATCTTGAGAGGTATATCCAAGCTATCTTTAGCCGCATACGCTGCTCTCGCGTTGGCTCTTGTCGCGACGTCCATTCCAACATATCCAGCTGCCAAAGAGAATGTGGCACCGATTATGAATGAGAGAGCTACAAGAGGCCTACCATCGTGAGCTTGGAAGTCAAATGCAAAATAGAGGACGACAGCGAGGATAAGTGAGATGATGCTAATCAACTTGTACTGCCTGATCAGATAGGCTTTAGAGCCAACTCTGATAGCAGTGTAAATAGCCTTCATCTTCTCAGTTCCGATTTCGAACTTGTTTACATAAAACGCAAGATATAACGCGAATATGATTGCTAAAGCACCTGAGACAGGTGCTAATAATTCAAATAAGAATACGTTTGGATCTGCCAATCTGCAAAAGCCTTAGACAATCAACATATAAACCTTAACATGAGAATAACTTTGTCAGGCTAACGCTGTTTAAGTCGAACCCAGATAGGGCAACCTAAACTTTTCAGGCGTCAGCATTCTGTTCTTAGTATCTTACTTGTATGCTTTAATATCTGGTTTAGGTGGATATACTTTATTTTTTCCCTTCTTAGTTAGATTGTATGTCCAAACTGATTTAGCTAAACTGTCTTTTTTGCTATCTTTGGTTTCCTCTGAAAGCGCCTTTCCAGATTCAGACATGAAATCATCTTTTAATGAAATGTTACTTTGTATTTTCTCTGTATTCTTTGTCGACTCTGCGTCGCTTACTGGCTTGACTTTGCCATCTTTATCCGTGAAGAACTTCAATTCAATCATATGTGAATACGGATAATTTACTTTTAACCTTATCTTACAAACGCAAACAAGTTTCTCAGCCAGACAGATATTATTATTCAAACTGGATATCTACCTTATATTAATTCAACAATCGTGCGGAGTAATAACAGCACACAACAAAACGGAATTATCTAGATTAACTAAATCAGGCTAAATCAATGGGTTAAATCTCTGAGAATTTATCTAATTTCAACAGTTTACGAGTGAGAATTCTTTACATGAAGAAGAATGTTGCAGCGATAATCATGTACAGAGATAGGAGTTGTAGCCCCTCTAACCAGTTGGTCGATCCATCACTTGCTACGAAGTGAGCCAAGAGAACAGCTAAGAAAACAGCTACTACTTCGAACAATGTGAAGACGAGAGTGACAGGTGTGTCCATTATTAGCCCGGCTAACACAAGTATAGGAACGGCGAATAGAGCTATTTGTATGCTTGAAGCTGAAGTTATCTCCAGGCTCAAATCGACTTTCCCCTTCCTAGCTAATGTTATCGCTGAACTATGCTCCGCAGCGTTACCTATGACAGCCACTACCACAACGCCGATAAATAGTTCTGATAGCTGAAAGTTCTTACCAACGTGCTCTACGCTTCGGATCAAGATTTCGCTTAGAAAAGCCGCGGCTATGGTTGAGCATCCAAGAACCGCTATAGAAGTTCGCTTGGACCAGCCGTTTGGGGAAACCACATCAACTGGCCTTGCCTCCGAAGTGATTATGTGTTTGTTATACCTAAAACTGAAGATTATTCCAATAATATACACCAGAATCATAATTAAAGCTACAAAGTCACTCAGTATCACTGGGGATCTATTGGTAGTCAATGAGAAAATGGTTGGGGTTAAAAGTCCGGCCAAAGCTATCATAAGCATCGAAGTTTGAATTTCAATTGTTGATTTTCTAAAAGTTAATTCCTTACGGGGAAACCCACCGGCTATAAGACTCAACCCACTGATAAGTAGAATGTTCCCAAGTATTGAACCTGTGATGCTGGCCTTTACTAGATCAATTAAGCCAGCTTTGATCGCGAAAACTGCTAGCACTATCTCCACCAAGTTACCACAAGTTGAGTTTAACACGGCGCTTACGCCGGTAGAGTAGTAATGGGCTAACGCTTCGGTTGAATCGCCAATTAGCTTAGCTATTGGAATAATAGCTATTGCGGTTAACACGAACACTACGAGACTGTCAAAATGAAGAATATCTGTCAGCACGGCTAGCGGAAGAAAAATCAGTATGGCTAACTTGAGATAGCGATTCAAAAATTCAAAAACCTCATGGAAGTCAGCTTGAACATAATGTCCTTTTAAAAAGATATACTAAATCATGGAAATGGGATTGTTAAAGGTTAATTACGATACTGAATCTGCCCAAAGGAACATGGTCATTAGGAGAAGTAAAGATGTTGATTATCAGCGCTTAAACGTTCCAATACCTTTTGCGCTTAAAGAGAAGATGCTTAAGATTTCCAAAGAATATGGATTTAGAACTGTGTCAGACTACGTTGCATTCGTTTTACGGGAAGCAATCGCGAAACAAGAGAGTGAGAAGCCAGAGGTTTCATCGACGAATGAGAAGACACAGATTAAAGAGAGACTAAAGCGCCTAGGTTACATCTAAGTGAGATGATGTTTAAGTGGTTTCAACTCCTCACGGTGGAAGACTGGTAAGAAGAATAGCCAGTAGTAAAAAGATGAAAGATATAGGCAAAGAATCTAAGTCTCTAAAGAGAATTCGTTTAGATTACGAGGCCGCAGTAGATGCGGAGAGTATAGCGCATGGAATATACAGTCCTCTTGAAGGCTTCATGAACGAGGAGGAGTACTTATCGGTTCTTGACAGCATGAGACTGCAAAACGATATTCCTTGGACGATACCGATAGTCCTTGGCGTTTCTAAAGAAGATATCAAGAACATTAGGACAGGCGATGATATAATCCTTGAAGATCCTAATAATACTTCGATAGCTTTAATGCAAGTGGAGGATATTTACAAGTTTGATAAGAAAGAATACGCACAGAAAGTCTTCAAAACAATTGACCCTAAACACCCTGGAGTAAACAGTGTGTTTCAGTTAAAGGAGATGCTCATTAGTGGAAAAATCGAGATGTTAAGCGGTATTGAGAATCGGTTTGAACGATACACGCTCACCCCTGTGGAGACTAGAGTGCTTTTTGAAGAGAAGGGTTGGAAGAGCATAGTAGGTTTTCAGACCAGAAACGCACCTCACATAGGGCATGAGTATATCCAAAAGTCAGCTTTAGCGTTCGTCGACGGAGTGTTCGTCAACCCGGTGATAGGTCGTAAGAAGCCTGGCGACTTCACAGATGAAGCTATTGTTGAGTCATACAGGGTACTGCTCCATCACTACTACCCCAAGAACTCAGCTGTAATGGGCATATTGAGATATGAGATGAAGTACGCTGGACCAAGAGAAGCGATTCTTCACGCTATAATTAGAAAGAACTTTGGATGCACACACTTTGCGGTCGGTCGAGACCACGCCGGCGTAGGAAGCTACTACGGACCCTACGAAGCTCAGGAAATCTTCAAAGAATTCCCAGACCTTGGAGTTACCCCCGTCTTCTTCAGAGAATTCTACCACTGCAAGAAATGCAACGCAATAGTAAATGAGAAGATTTGCCCGCACTCTGGAGACGACATTACAGGATTTAGTGGTACAAAAATCCGCGACATGATCGTAAAAGGATTGAGACCACCGGTTGAAATCATGCGAACTGAAGTAGCGGATGAAATACTGAAATTCAAAAGTCCATTCGTCGAGTAATAAGTTCTTTACTTGCTTGGAGAAGATTCATGTCTATTGTGAAGGCCACATTCGCTGGCCTCACGAGGCTCCCACCACCAACGACCTGACCGCTGGTCTTCACCGGGTTTTACAGCACGTGTACACGGTTCACAACCTATGCTTGGATACCCGTTGTCGTGAAGCGTATTGTATGGAAGATTGTTAGATTTAATATATTGCCAGATATCTTGAGACGATTGGTCTACAAGAGGGTTTATCTTTAGTATTCCACCGTTAGATGAGTCAACTTCAACCCTTTGAACATCTGTTCGTGTGGTAGATTGCTCGCGTCTTAGGCCTGTTATCCAAGCATCTAGACCGAAGAGAGCTCTTTTCAGAGGGTCAACTTTTCTAACGTTACAGCAAAGTCTGCGCAAAGTTATGCTTTTGTAAAACAGATTTATACCGTGAGCTCTAACCATTTCTTCAAGCCTAGCGGCATCGGGATAGTACACGCCAAATTCACCATACCTATCTTTTACCTTCTCCATAAGATCATATGTTTCCTGGTGAAGCCGTCCTGTTTCCAAAGCGAATATCTTCGCTTCAGGATTAATCTTCTTTGCAATATCAGTCAGAACCATATCTTCAGGGCCGAAGCTTGAAGCAATAGCTATACGCGGATGAAATTCCTTCAAAGCCCACTCAAGAGTCTGTTGAGGAGACTTGCCATCCAACATTCTATTCAATTCTGGAATATCATATAATTTAGCCATGATCTTCTTGGTTTCCAGATTTATAACAGCGTTATATCGATTAATAACCTTTACGCGAACTTGATTGAACAGCCTAGGTTACGTGAACAAAGTCTCTAGGCACTGTCAGGCCCGTTGAGTGGGCTTCTCGAACCCAACTGAACCAACCACTGATAACTGAGGACATGGATTCAATATGAGAATAACTTTGAAATTATCATGTGCCATTCATGAATAATTAATTTATAAAGTTCATTGATCAATAATTACCCAATAGGAAGCAAAACAGGTCACTCCAACCAAAAAGTCTCCAAGAAAAGCAATAATTCTCACCGCTGACAAGTTCGAAGACATAACTTTTTTTCCCGTTATTTTGCCTTGTAGAGGAGAGCTGGAAAGTTGACGTAGCCGCCCCCAAGAAGACTGAGATTAACCGAGATCATGGTTATTCCATAATGCCAGAAAATAATCGATAGTTCTCTTTATGGTGCAGATAATTAATTTACCCAATATTCTTTAGCATTTCACTGATTGTTTCTTGCGACATTAGAATATAGCCGTTTTCTTCGACGAATCTTAGGCCATCTGTCAACGCCCATTTTATGAATTCCTTGGTGATTCCTGTCGGGTTACCTTTGGTTACGAAGTAATTCACTTTGGCGGGAGGGTTGGGGAATGATCCGTTCTTTATCGATTGGGTGGTATTCGCCTGTGTGTTAATATCCTCGTTTGCATCGACTTTACCGTTGCTATTCACGTCGAAAGGTACGATAGTTATTCCTCTCACTGGTAGTCCAGTCTTGTTTTCAAATGCGTAGTTTATGTTGTTATAGCCGATACCTAGGGGATCTTGTTGTACTGCAGCTAGAAGGCCGGGGTCTGCTGAGACACCGATGCCTTTCAGATTCTCTTGCTTCTTACCGAGATATTTCGCCCAAGCATCAGCTGCACCAGCAGAGTCACTTCTTGTATACACGTGTATTGCATCTTTTATATCGGGTCTTCCTACTGCTTCACCCCAAGTCTTAATTGTGCCATTGATGAAGATGCCGATGAATATCTCTTTGGTAATCCCTTTACGCAGAATATCATTCAACACCGGGTTGTTAGAGTTTATCGTGGCAACTACGGCATCCTTAGCCACAGCTATTGGGTAGGCGCCCTTAGCTATCTCAGTTGGGTCAATTTCTCGTGAGATCATACCGATGTCAGCAAATCCGTTTAAGGTGTCGGTCATACCTTTCCCAGCGCCTCCCGCTGAAACATCCATCTTAACGTTGGGATGCAGCTTATGGAACTCCTCGCCCCAAACTACTGCCAAAGGGTAGAGCGCGAATGCACCTGATAGCGTAACCCGGCCTTCAATATCCTTTGTTATCGTGGTCGTTGTAGTTGTTGATGATTCAGGTTTTGACGGGTTTTGCCATGTGGTATAGATACTGATGCCGGCAATTACTATGATCAGCGCCGCAGCCACTGCTAAATACTTGATCGTAATTCTCCCAGAAAGACGATTACTAACTCCATTCTTTGAAGACATTTTCATAGCCTAAAAAATAACAGCGTTATATATTAAATATTTAGATAAATGCCGAATTGGCATCAAAATAATTATATATATAACGGCGTTATACCCATAAAAGATGAGAAAAATGAACAGTGATTCACTTTGTTAACCGTTTTTCACCTTCAACCAAGCTTGTTCTAAAAGTTCTTCTTGAAAAAAAGCAAATAACTCCGAATAATCTAATACTGGAAACTTTACTGCCAAAAAGAACCGTTAACAATGCAATAAAGAAATTGAAGGAATGCAATCTGATAAAAACTAAGCATAATATGAACGATCTTAGGCAAAAATACTATGTATGTCTCTACTGCACTGAGGAATGTCCTGTTAAAAAATTGAGCGAGTAAACATGCGGATCAGACGATTAAAGGATACTATCTCAAGTAGCATCATGCTTGTTGCCACCGCGATATCGGGCAGCCTTGCGATAATAATAGCATTATCGCTTTACCTGCGTTCAAAACCTATCCTTGACACAAAACCACTTTCAGATCTGATATTCAGCAGCACTTGGCTACCTTCTATAGGTAGCTTCGGGCTCTACCCAGCAATAGTAAGCACACTTTACGTAACTTTAATTGCGATGATAATATCTGTTCCTTTAAGCATTCTAAGTGCGATCTATCTCGCAGAGTATGCAAAGGAAAACCTGAGAAGAAGAATCCTCCCGCTGGTAGATTTGCTTTCAGGGATTCCTCCGGTGGTTTATGGTGTATGGGGCGTATTAACAATCGTTCCATTCGTAGCGTATATTGCGCCAGTTGTCGGTAATCTTGGAATACCCTTCATAAGCGCGGGAAAATATTCCACGGGTTATAGTCTTATTGCAGGCGGTATCGTGCTCGCGATAATGGTTTTCCCATTAATCATATCAATCACGGTGCAGTTGTTCAGAACAGTTCCGTTTGAGGTTAGAGAGGCTTCTCTTTCTATGGGGGCAACGCGGTGGCAGACCGTTAAACATGTCTTGATGCGAGTTACGCTTCCAGGGATAGCTGCCGCAATCATTTTAGGATTCTCACGCGCAATTGGGGAGACGATGGCGGTCCTAATGGTAGTTGGAAACGTTTTCGCAGTGCCAGCATCTGTATTCGACCCTGCTTATCCTCTAACCGCACTAATTGCTAACAACTATGGGGAATTGATGTCTATACCGTTGTATGATTCGGCTCTACTTTTTGCGGCCCTTATCCTGATGCTCATAATCCTTCTCTTCACCGTCTCAGCTCGACTGATACTGATTAGAATTGAGAGGAGAATGACTGTTGGATAAGCGAAATGAAGAACGCATATTCAAAGCGCTTATGATAATTGCATTAATGATAGTTGTTGGAAGCTTCTTCGCAGTAGTGGCTGTAGTGGTTTTGAAAGGCGCGCCAGCCCTGTCACTATCCATGGTAACGCAGACACCTAAAGGAGGTTATTATCTGGGAAAGGAGGGAGGAATTCTAAACGCCATCATGGGGTCTGTCTACCTAGCGTTTGGAAGCGTCTTACTTGCAATGTTGATAAGTTTACCAGTCTCACTTGGCCTGCAGAGGGATTACATCAAAAGGACAAAAGTAGCATATTTCATAAGGCTTTCACTTGATGTTCTTTGGGGTACGCCATCCATTGTATATGGTGCGTTTGGCTTCAGTGTAATGGTCTACCTAGGCATGAGGTCATCTCTGCTTGGGGGAATTATGGTTTTGACTATTCTGCAGATTCCCATAATGATTCGTGCGATAGATGAGACTGTGAAGATGGTTCCTGTAGAGTTGAAGGAAGCGTCGTTCGCGTTAGGAGCAACTCGGTTCGAAACAACTTTCAAAGTTGTTACAAGACAGGTGCTACCAGGGATAGCGACAGCGGTGCTTATGGCGTTTGGCAGAGGTATTGGAGATGCTGCATCTATTCTTTTTACCGCAGGCTATACTGATAATCTTCCTGGATCTCTTTTAGATCCTGTGGCTTCTCTGCCGCTTGCCATCCTATTCCAACTGGGCACACCTTATCCAGAGGTTCAACAAAGAGCCTACGCCTCAGCACTTATATTGATGATAATAGTACTTAGTGTAAGCATTGCCGCAAGAAAACTCAGCCGAAGACTATCGGTTAACATAATAAAGTAGGAGATATAGTTACCACACATTAGCATACGCAACCTAAATGTGGCTTACGGAGGTCACAAAGCTTTGAAGGACATTACAGTAGATATTCCAGATGGACAGATAACAGCGATAATAGGACCGTCTGGCTGCGGCAAAACAACTCTGCTAAAGAGTCTAAATCGTTTAATTGAGCTTTACGAAGAAGCAGATGTAGAAGGGGAAGTTCTTGTGGATGGGGAGAACATCTACAGCCCGAAAGCAGATGTGCTAGCTCTGAGGAAGAAAATAGGATTTCTCTCGCAGAAACCTTATCCCTTGCCTATGTCAATATATGAAAACATCTCTTTTGGACCAAGAATCCATGGTGTAAAAGGCCAGCAGATTCTGAGCCAGATCAATGGTTTTGAAAACAACTTTGATGGTTACAAGTCATTTGAAGAAAAAGCAAGTAAAACAGCTAAGAATGGGGAGATGGATCTTCTAGTTGAATGCTACTTACGACTAGCTGGGCTTTGGGATGAGGTCAAGGACAGATTGAACACGCCAGCTTCAAAGCTTTCAGTTGGTCAACAGCAGAGACTCGCTCTGGCTAGAGCACTGTCTGTAAAACCAGAAGTAATACTGGCCGATGAGCCGACGTCTGCATTAGACCCCGTATCGTCGCACGTAATTGAAAAACAGTTTCAATCGTTGAAGAGCAAGTACACAATAGTATTGGTTACTCACACTATCAGGCAGGCGAGGCGCATTGCGGATAATGTTATCTTCCTATACTTGGGAGAGCTAATAGAGCAAGGCCCAGCAAACAAAGTTCTATGCGCTCCGTGTCAAGAGAAAACATGCGCCTACGTCTCAGGTGAAATCTCGTAATCACGAGTTAAACACGGCGGACATGATGAAGGGCATCGCGATACTCACATCACAGTTAACGGTGCACCCATTTGCGGACCCGCGAACCTTACCCCAGCTCTTCGCCTCATCTGGAGTTGCGCCAGATAACCCGCCAAACTCAGGTCTGTCAGTAACTATCTGAATAAAATAGTCAAACGGTTTATCAGCTGTTAATGCAGATTGCAGTATAAAGTTCTTAGGGACACCTCCACCTAGAAAGACCGCGCCACTACTTTTACGCTCTGATCTTAGGTCAAACTGCTTGTTAACTATGAGGGCAAGATCCTTGAACACGTCTACCTTAAGCTTAAGGGTCTGGATAATAGACCACACCTGCAAGCCCATAATCGAATCTGTGAACGCCGGGATAACGATAGGAACACCTGCGTCTGAAGCGTTCTTAACAATAGAGTTAACATCCTTAATCTCACAACCTATCTTTGACAGTAGCTCAGAGCTGCCATAAACTCCTTCAGGAAGATTTTGAAGAATACCAGTTAGATTATTCTCAAGAGTGGTAAAGTCTGCAGACGGGATGCAAACATCATAGACTCTAAAGAAACCTTTGCGCCTGAGTTCAACATCGGTAAGCTTACTATCTTTCCCCTTGAGCTGATACTGCTTGCCGCCAAACGCTAAAGAAAGATCATGAGTTATGTTAGCACCGGTAGAAACAACAAAATCCACATATTTCTCAGATATCATTCTAGATATTATCTTCCGAAGTCCACATGGAACAAGAGCTCCTGACACGCCTAGGAACTTTATACAGTTCTTATCCAACATCATTTCACGAAATATCTCAACAGCCTCTCCGAGACTTCTTCCGCCAAAACCGGACCTAGACATTGCTTTAGCTAAGCTAGCAACATTTGAATTGGGCTCAATATCGACCACTTCATCCATTTTCACATCTATCAAAATCTGTCCACAGTCCTCAAGTATCTACCCTCACATTAGTAGTGACTTAAACACCTTACGTTAACAGGTCATTTGACACTTCAGATAAACAGTTCATAAAGATTCTAGACCAGATATAGGATGAAAACAGAATTGAAAACATTTTGAAAACCCTTTTACACTAATGTAACATATCAATTGACTGAGGTCTGATGGATTCTAGGCAATGGCAGAAATGGTACACTAAGATAGTAAACAAGCTAAACTACAACCCTAGGAAAGATAAGGAAGCAGCATTACTACTTGGTGAACTTCTAAAAGGCAGAGAAACATCACTTGAAAATCTTAGGCAAAGAGCTGCAAGACGCCCAATACTGATATTTGGAGCCGGACCATCCCTAGAGAAAGATATAGAGAGGATAATGGAGACTCAACTTTTAGAGAAATGCTGTCTAATAACAGCGGATGGAGCGACGACTGGACTTTTAAAAGTAGCCAATAAGAGCCCAGACATTATAGTTACTGATCTCGACGGAGTAATTGAAGATATTCAAACGGCAAACAAAAGAGGATCTTACATTGTGATTCATGCTCACGGCGACAATATGCCACAGCTAAAACAATACGCTAGAACCTTCACCACAGTAATTGGCACAACACAAGTTGAACCCATTGAGGGACTGCACAACTTTGGCGGCTTCACCGACGGAGATAGAGCGGTATTTCTCGCAGGTATCCTAAGCAAAGAACCAATAGCTCTTGCCGGTATGAATCTGGGAAACATAGTAGGCAAATACTCTAAGAAACAGGTTCCTTCAATTGAAATTAAGAGAATAAAACTTCGGTTCTGCAAAGAACTGCTCGAATGGTTCGCTTCAAACGCCGAAAACGATCTTTACAACATCACTTTTGACGGCGAGGATATTAATGGCTTTAGAAAAACAACGCCAAAAGAGTTCGAACAGATTATTAATGGCTAAGATAAGCTTAGTCAATTGTCTCTATTTTTTCAACATATATCAGAACATAATCTAGTTCAGGCACATATCTCATTCGCGAGACTGCTTTATAATCACCGTACGCTGTGATGAGAGTAACGTCCAAGTCTCGCCCTTCTAGGGAACGATAATCATACGCGTTTTTCTTGGAGTAGCCTTCAGAGATGCGTATCTTCACAGTCACATCCTTCTTGTAGGGCTGAGTTAAAGTGGAGTTGCGAATTGCTTCCTCAAGCTTCTTGATGTTTTTCTTATCGTTACTTATTGGGATGCCGACGAATTGATGATATATTGAGGCAAGCCCAACACCTCCTTCGAAGATGGCTCGCTCTCTATCAGTCATCTCTTTGGGAAAATAGCTTCTGGCAGGATCCTTAACAGTCATGTTTCAACTACGATTCTACTTGCCAAGTTTCTTATAGACATATTCCTTGGCTAGCTGATACCCTATTTTATAGTCAAACACGCCTTTTGGCGACTCCATCGCTTTCGTGATGATTTTAGCTTCGACTTTGTTCTTCAAAGAGCCTACTGCCAAAGCTCCTACACCTCGCAAACCAGGTATGATCTCGACGCCGTCTCCCTGAGGGTCTAGATTTTCAACTCCGACAGGTGGAACAGCGTTGACATCTGCAATTACTTTGCATCGTTTGCCGTGGTTTCTAAGATTGTCAAGAGATATCAGCTGAACACCAGCTGAACCAGCAGCCATTATCACGTCAGCGTTAGAAATTGCAAGTGCTACTTCCTCTACTGTTGCGGCCTGTAGCCCAACCACCTTGTTTTCAGAGGTTTTATTAAGAGTTTCAGCTATGCTCAGCGCACGATCTTTTCTTCTTGACGTCACCGTCACATTAGACCCTTCAGCTTGAAAAATGGAGCTTGTTATCTGGCCAACCGGGCCTGTTGCAGCTAGCACCGTCACGTTCTTACCCTTGAGATCACCAAGATTGTTCTTGAGAAGAATCTGCAGTATCTTTGCTACTGCGGCTGAGCTTGTGGTGTGGGCACCACTTGGGTCTATGACTGTTGCGAGTTCAAACGGAGGAAACATTGACTTTAAAGCAACTTCAACAATCTTGTTAGCTTTATCAACATCAGAACCGCCTATGAAGAGCTTTGTGCTCTTGCAGCCCTCAGGACCACGTGGAAAAATCGAGTCCTGAACTAGCTTCTGAACATCCTCTGGATTCACGTTGCCATAGTAGACACTCTGAGCCTGAGGATATAGATCCGCCAGAAGCAGAATGTCAAAAGGGCTCGCGTGCTTATCGGTGTCTAGAAATATCATAACCTGTTTAGCTGGTGACGACATGAAAAAGATGGTATGAGCCTAGTAATTTAAATGTTGCCGAAGAGTCAATATAGAAGGAATCCAGGTGGAATGATTAGGCGCCACGATTGAAATTTATGGTCAGTGTAACCAACCCAGACGAAGCCGTTGAAGCGGTGAAGGGAGGGGCTGACATTATAGATGTGAAAAACCCTGCGGAGGGCGCGTTAGGTGCGAACCTACCCTGGATAACTAGGAGAATAATTCAATGCGCAGGTGGTTGTGAGGTGAGCGCCACAATAGGCGATATGCCCAATCTTCCAGGAACTGCTTCGCTAGCCGCACTCGCTGCAGCACTGTTAAAAGTAGATTATGTGAAAATAGGAATGTTAGGACCTAGAAACGTTGAAGAGGCCAAGATTCTTACGGGAACAGTAGTAAGAACGATGAACGAGTTCAAACTCGGAGCCAAAGTCGTGATTGCCGGCTTCGCGGATTATGAGAAGCAGGGATGCGTAGATCCCATGCTGCTACCAAAGGTAGCCCGTGAAGCAGATGCTTGGGGAGTATTGATAGACATAAGAGAGAAGAGTGGAAGAAACCTTTTTGACTACTATGCACTTGATGAGATAAAGAAATACGTTCAAGAAAGCCACAAACTAGGATTAAAAACCGCGCTCGCAGGATCTCTTGGCAAAGAAGACATGCAGAGGATAATTCTTACAGGAGCAGACATAATGGGTGCTAGAAGAAAAGTCTGCAAAATACAAAATAATGAGCCCACCATAGACACGAATAAAGTAAGAGAAATGGTAAATATTATGAAGATGACTATTACGTTAAGATGAGATTCAATTTCTTATTCAATTTGTTTCGTCAAACTCAATTAAACACTGTTTGCATTGAAGTGGCAACGTTAAGGACTCCCCCAACTGCAATCAGATTTACTGTCAAAGTGGAAAAGGATAAAGGCTATGGCGGTGGCCCCAATCGCCTCTCTGGATTGACTTGTTAATTAATGCTGTTTAACATACTGTTATTCAGAAAACATCTCCTACTGCACGTTTAGAAGAGGTATTGGTTGATGCTATAATTGACCTAAAGGATCAAATCAGAGATCTTGAAGAATCTGTGAGAAATATTCAAGGTCAAATGAAGATTTACTTAAAGAATTGAGGACCTCAATAATGGGTCTTCAAGACGAAGTAAATGAGCTGAAAGATTCTACTCTCGATGCTATAAAGGATGATGAGAATTCCTTTAAGAATCTAGAAAACTTTGTTAATGAGTTGAAGACAATCAACCTCGTATTCTCAGCCACAACTATTATTTCAATAATGGCAGTTATCGTTTTATTAGTTATAATCAGACTAAACAAATCATAATAAGCTAAAGGAAAGATTGTATTATGTATCCTTAGTCATTTAAACCACCGGATACCTTTTTTAACAACAGAATCTTTTTTCAACTGACTAATTATACTAAAGTGAAGAATACGCACAAGTTTTTTTACATCTGGTACTGTTTAAAAAGTCCCACAAGAAACGACTTATTTAACAAAGCCATATTCTGCTTAGACCTTTTAAGTAACACCGTCATCATGCAAACCGGCTAAACTAATGCGGATAAGACGCTTTATACTGCTCATTATTTCTCTAGTTATTGTGATGATAGCGGCTAACGGTATTTACGATTGGGCAACCATACATCCATCGCCACAGGTAGCGCCGCGATTATCACAGGCAAATCTCAGCAAAGTTATTGATATCGAAAGTATTTTGTTGAGTTTTTCCGAAGATGGACGACCACTTGGCGTACTTGAGATTACAAATAATGCAGGTGAAAATGTGACAATCATATGGATACATACAAAAGCTATCCACGCAGCCTACGTTGATGGTATTTCAATGGCTACAGATGCAAGCGCAAATACTACCTTGAATCTAAGCCTTAAGCCCGGTGAGTCAGTATCTACCAGAATTGCTTTATCTGATCACAGCCTCGGTCAGGGGTTAGAACAAATCAACGTAGAACTTACGATAAATATTAAGGAAATACAAGACCCATTAATCATACAAAGTTCTTTCGATAACTTCAGCCCGAGAGGACCACCCGGATAAATGGAGTAATAAATGAAACACACCATTTGAAACACACATAGAGAGAGCAGCGATGTCTCTAATCCTATGTACATTAACCGATCAGAACCCAGCATCCCAAAACTTAAATATTAATTTCAATATATTGGAAAAAGAGATGTTTTAGGATAATGCGAGCTTCGAAGAATGAATTGTCTAAAGTAATGGATAATGAGGAATTCACGATCTATGAAGGAGTATGGGGAGATATGCACGTCGAGTACGACGTATTCAAGAAAAAGTTTGATGTAACTCCTCTGCTTAAAGGTTTGCCTAATGATCGTGATCCTTGTCCGCACTGGGGTGTCGTAGTGAAAGGCCAAATGACGATAATATACGATGGGAAAAAGGAGGTCGCGAAGGCAGGAGATGCGTATTACTTCCCACCAGGACACACAGCTGTAGTGGAAGCAGGCACTGAGGCTTGGGAGTTCAGCCCGAATGACAAGTTGCAGAAGACCATGGAAGTCATAACGCGTAATTTCGAGGCTATGTCCGAAAAGAAATAGATAATTGTGACTGCAAGAGTCCTCAATCCTTCACTCACTCTTACTCACCTTTCGTGAAGAAGGGTCTGAAGAGGTGAATCTGCAGTAACCCGACGCGTTAAGGGGATGAAATTGAGGACTAAATTGTGGATCGAACCACGTATTTTATACGCGCCCGGAGGGATAGCGACTTAGTAGGTCTAAAATTTGGATTTCTGAAAGATTTTTTGCGTCGTTTGAGGATTACTAAGTTAATAGCTAGATGAATCTAAGAGGATGGTTGTTCTGTTTGAATGATACTATTCAGTTGAATGGAAAGGTTCCTGATTTGCCCTTGGGTTTATGTGGTTGATTTCTTTGTTACATCAGTTTTTAAAAATCTTACGAAGGCGATTGTAATGCCGATTGTTGAGTAGATTAGTATACCTGCTATGGCCTCCAGTGGTGAACCTGAGGTTTGGGGACTCATGGAGAAGAAGAAAGGGAGGTTATTTGAACCTAAGAATAAATCCTTGGCTGTCATTAAAGGTAGGTTTTGTACGCTCCAGGTGGGTAGGACTCGGCTAATGTCTAGGTATAACGGATTTCCTGTTAGGCTGTTTGCTATTGTAAGAAATGGCCCAAGTATTAGAGAAGTTATGAATATTGAGCTGGCAACTAGGTATGCTAGGCCTGAGGCTCTTAGCGTTTCTCCTGCAACAAATCCTATTGAGAAGAATACTAGTGTGGATAGGATTATTGTGAAATATATTATCGGGGCGAACTCTAGATATAATTGTGTCCCGAAAAAAGTAATAGATAAAACAACGGCTAGCAACGTGGTAAGTAGAGCTATGAAAGAATAGAGAGTGATTCCGCCGATGAATTTTCCAAGAAGATATTTTGTTCTTGAAATGGGTTTGGATAATAGTAGGTCGGCTGTTCCCTGTTCATACTCCTCTGCGGTTGAACCTGATCCTATTAGAAGAGCTACGAACTGGAGGAAAAACGCGTGAGGGGTGATTACCCCAACTAACCACATTATGCCTGTTATATCGGTTAGGAATTGGGGTATCGGTAGCAGTGTGAGAACTACGAATGGGAGAAACTCGATTAGTATTGTGAAGATGATAAGCAGTGATACCTTTTTTCGGGCTAAAGCTCTTCTCCACTCATACTGGCTTACTGCCAAGATGCTCTGGATGCCGTTCACTGTTCGCCGCTCCTCAATGTTTCGATGAATGCTTCTTCGAGCGTGGTCTTACGCAGCGCTAGTCCTTGAAGCCTTCCTCCGTTTCGAATAATATCTTCAGCCAAGTCTGCTCGCAGATCTTTCTTCTCGTTAAAGATGACATTAATTTTGTTGGGAAGAACCTCAATGGTTTTCACATAGCTAAGCATCTTTATCTTTTCAACTATTGCATCATCTATCTTCTCGAGATAGACTTCAATTGAATACTCTTTTGAAAAAGCATCAAGGATTTTGTCGGTGGTTCCTTGAAAAACTATGCGTCCACGATTTATCATCCCAACGTGGGTAGCAAGCCTCTCAACTTCGTCGAGTTGATGTGAAGAGATAAAGAGAGTTCTTCCTTCTCCAACTAATTTCTTGAAGAGGTCTCTAAAATAGATGTTAGCGGCAGGATCCAATCCCAACGTGGGTTCATCCATTATCAAAAGTTCAGGATCATTAACCAAGGCTTGGGCAACAGCTAGTCTTTGCACCATTCCTTTACTGTACTTTCCAATCTTCTTTCTAGCGTGATCGCCAAGGCCGACCATATCGATAAGCTCTTTAGATTTTCTAATTCTTTCATATGAGCTTATACCGTAGAGCTTCGCTGTGAAATCTAGTAGATCTTCTCCAGTGAAGAATGTCTGGAAAGTGGGTAGCTCAGGAGCATACCCAATATTGCCTAGGGATTTTTCAGGATTTCTAAATGGATCCTCTCCAAAAATCCTCACAGAACCTTCGCTAGGTCGAATTAAACCCAGTATCATCCTTATTGTTGTTGTTTTGCCGGCTCCATTTGGTCCTAAAAAACCAAATATGCTTCCCTGCTCAATATCTAGCGATACTGGTCCGACAGTAGTGGATTCACCGTATCGCTTGATTAGATTCTGTGTAGAGAGCGGTAGGCTATGCTCAGGCAAATAAGACCGCCGAAATATCTAGTTAACCCAATGTAGAGGTGTGTCTTCTGATGAGCCTGTCTTTCTTCCTCGGCTAATACCTTTAATTGATATGACTGATACAAGTGCGACTACCCCTATCAATGTGACTATGAGAAGGTATGTAGAACTGGGATTATTTGGAGCAGATGTAGATAATGCGTTTGACTGGGTATCTGAAAAGAGACTTTCGCTGATGCTAAGAGCCGAAGCTGAGCCGTCTGGTATCTGGCCACTGAAAGGCGCTGTCTCCATTCCGAGGCTAACAAACCTGCCTATCTGGGACAGTTGTGTTAGGTTTGACAAAGGTTTTACATTAAGATCAAGATTTGTATCAACTAAAGTGATTGACACATCTGTCTTTTTATCGCCTAAACTTATGATTCCATTGAAGCCATAGAAGAGACCTGACTTCTCAAGAACCTTAATGTCACCTTGAAGATTTACCATAATGTTCTTTCCGTTTCGAACTCCATTAGCAGAGATTGCTACTTTGGAGACATTCAAAACCCAAGAAGTCCCTTCCAAATTAACATTTTCACTGGCAATTCTCTGAATGCTAATTGATACGCTGCCGTTACCCCTTGTTATTGTTTGAGTGATCTCAGGAATAATTCGAATATAGGGTAAGTGGAAGTTTGACTCTGCAACATTTCTTTCTATAATAAAGTTCATGTTGTTGTGCGACCCTGCTAATTGAGTTCTCAGAGTTCCGTTTCCAAAGTTATCTAATACTTTCAAACTTAGGCTTCCTGAACCTGACTTCACGCCAGAGTGGCTAAATGAGTACTTTAGAAAACTACCATCAACGTTTTGAGCGTAGGCTCCTAACGGATATGCAGTGAAGATTGATAGTAAGAATATGCCGAAAACCACGTAGGCAGAAGCTATTTTCATTTCGAATCATAATTTAAGATAATTTCCGATTACTTAAACGTAATGCACATGCTTAAAAGCTCAATTTAAAAAGAGATTTTCACAGTTGACGTATCGGGTCGAAAATTAGATTATCTGTCTTTAGATTTAATTCTTAATGTTGGGAGAGACATTCTCAGTTGCGCGCTCTAACCGGGGCAAAAGCATCTCGTGAATTTGCGATTCATCTAGGTCTGTATCTCAATAGAGCGGCAAATCCGCCCAAAGCTGTGAGTTTTGCTTTTTCTTCTGACACTGTAGATATTACTTCAACACTTGCGTCTGTCTGTGAAGCTGCATCCTCCAAGACATCTATTATATCCTTCTCATCCACCTTGTATTCAACCGCGTTGCACTTCTCGCATGGACGCGACATCATTTCCTTTACAGTTTGAATCTTCTTCATCTTATCTACTATCTTTGCTCTTGATTGGGCACATCGTTTGCACGTTATAATAATTTCAATCAAATCCGCACTATCTGTCATTAGTGCGACTTCCACTTCACCATTCTTAAGGGAATTTAAAACTAAATCTAGTCCAGCAATTGCCAAGCCGTCTTGCTTGCCAATAGATGCCAGAAGGCTCTGCACGGTCCTCTTCTGCTCTGGTGCACACATATTCTTCAATGCGTCAGATGATTTGCCAAGCATATCTTTTACCGCTTCTCTGCCGGCGGATTGCGTATCCAATATGCTCAGAAGCATATTCTTTAGATCATAATGAAGGTAATCACCTTTTAAGAAATCCTCTTTCGTTGAACCTGGTCCTCCAACTATCAACGCGCCAACTTTATGGTTCTGGAGAAATGCCTTTGTTGCATGCTCTGCAACCCTGTGGAAAAAGTAGTTAAGTTCCATTTCGCGTTCTCTTTCATACCTTCTTTGGCTTGAACCGCCTTTTCCAGATTTTCCATGAACACCCGACGTGATATATTCTATTAACTCCAAGCGTTCACCGTTGAGTATCCCAAAGCTAGCTTCCTTTGAATCTATGGCGACAAGCCCCACTACTCTTGGAGATCTTTGCATTTCTCTTAGCGGCTCTAAATGGAAATGGTCATCAATCTCCAAAAGATAGGTGGTAATCGGCTCTGGTGGAACGAGCTCTTCGACGTGAAAAACTTCGGTTTCCGAACCGTTGGCGAAGATAGTTCCAGCAAATATTGCGATTCCATTCTCTGAAATTTCCTTCTGGAGCTTTAGATGCTGTATTACATTTTTTAGGGTATCTTGAAGACGATCCTTAAAGCTATCAGATTTTATAACATCAGAATCAGATTTCTCTTTGAGGATTGCGACTATCTCATCTATTGATTTCTCCTGTGGAATGTATAATGAGATGAATTCTATTCCCCTTCCCTCTTTGTCTGATAGCCATGCTATGAGCTTCCTAAGCTTGTGCTGTTTCACGGAATGACTGGTTGCCATTTGGCATGCTTGAAAATGCACTTCTTTCGCGGATACTATTCTAAATAACCTCGATACTAAATTGAGTGGGCGTCTGATTAATAGTTTCTCATAATTAAACCCACATCTTTTCACGCGCATAGTAGTTTTGATTTGGCGTTCTGAAATCATTATGTCGGTATGTTTCTTGGTGGAGACCTGACTAAAGTTGAACTTCTTATCTATCAGGTTAATGAGGTAGCGTTCTTATTTAGGTTTTAGTCGCCGATATATCTGATTATACTCCTTATCGCATCACCATTTCTACAGCAGAACAATATGTTCCTCGATCTCATATCTTCGCTATTGCGTTTGAAGATTATTCCCCAACATAGCCATATAGATCCCGCATGACCCGTACAGAATAGAATTCCACCATCAAACCGATTTAAAGACTCGCAACAGACTAGATCAAATTATTTTAGATGAACTAATCTAACCAAGCAAATTGTAGGTTTGAAATCTCGCGGATTAGACCGGGCCTGGTGGAACCATAAGCAAAAATACGCTCGAAAATGGCTACCCAATACTTGATAGAATAAAAAACTGAAGTACTTTGTTTTATTTAACTACAACGAATAATTTTTATTGTAGAATGCCTATTTTAAGTGTATATGGAAATTATCAATAGGGAAATATTCTCCTCAGTTTTTATACCTGGATTACCATACTTTTTACCTGGTGTCAATAATGACTGAAAATAAAAAAGGACCTCGATTAGTTGTTGTTCTGATAGTAATCTTAGCAGTCATCGCTGTGATTGCAGTTGCAGTGATTGCAATTAACAACAACATAATTTCTTTAGGAATTACAGTTGATAAGGACTGGTCTGAAGTAAAGAATCAATATCAAAGACAAGCAGACTTGATACCTAACCTTATCAGTACAACAAAAGGCTACATGCAGTTCGAAGCTTCACTCTTCACTAACCTAACCGCAGCGCAAACGCAGTGGCAAAGCGCTCTAACCCAAAGTGAAGCACAGCAAGATCGAGCAGGAGTAGCTCTCTCAACAACTATTGGACAGTTCCTTTTAACATTCGCCAACTACCCAGAACTCAAATCAATTACAGCCGTCCAAACCTTAATGGATGAGCTTGCTGGAGCACAGAATCGTATTGCAGTGGCAAGAACTAGATACATTGATGCAATTGGAGCTTATAATACAGCAGTTCAAACATTCCCAGGTAGCCTGTTTGGATTTAGCAAGAGAGAGTTCTACCAAGGTAGTGTAGGAAATGAGAATACGCCCATTGTGACGTTTCCATGAATGGTAAATTAATAGTCCTCGCTTTTCTTTTATTCGTAGCAGTATCTTCCACTGTTCTAAGTGTTCAAGCTCTTAGACCAAACTACGTTTATGACAGAGCAAACATTCTCGATACAGAATCGGAGAACGCAATCAACAACTTCTTAGAAGAAGTTGACCGTAACTCAACTGCTGAAATCGTTGTAGTCACACTTGCAAACCTAGACGAATACGGTGGTGGTTCAGACACAGCTCAGGCACGTAACATAATATTCAACGATGAATCTCTAAGCGGAGTTAAAGGAATCGGGGACCCACAGAAAGATAACGGAGTCCTTCTCTTACTTGTAGTTGAAGGCTCAGACAACAAACCACACAGTGGAATAGAAGTTGGCTACGGACTTGAGGGTAACCTCACAGACGGCAGATCTGGACGCATACTTGACGACTACGTTATGCCAGCACTTAGAGCAGGCAATTACTCACAAGCTGCATATGACGGTGTTAAGGCAATCGCAGAAACAGCAGTTGGAACATCATCTATCGCAGCAGAAGATAACGCAAGTTTTGACCAAGGAACAATTGGGATAATTGTCGTCCTCGTTGTTGCTGTAGCTTTATTCATAGTAATAGGGGGGAGAAGACGTCGCCACGGTGGTGTCTACTCAGGTGGAGGCTTTGGTGGTGGAGGCTCAGGTGGAGGAGGCTACGGTGGTGGAGGCTCAGGTGGAGGAGGAGCAGGAAGAATAATACCACCATAGAAGACTAACATAAAAGATTAGCAATCAAAAATCCAACATATTACTGGTGCCCAATAGGCGAAACTTGATGGACAAAAGAATGTGGACGTCTGTGAATACAACGATTGTTAAGACAAATGCGAAGACGAAGAACGCAGACGTAATAATAGATAGGAAAAAGATTGGGTATTAGAGAAATCGTGAAAATTTCAGTAATGCTAATTAGTCTTGCGTAGCCATCAATAAGGCATGGCTAAAGCGTATACTTCTGACCTCATTGTGCCAGGCAGAATTTTCTGTGGAATTACTCAGTTGCGAGGCTGTAAGTGAAGGAAAATGGTGTATGTGACTAAGGCTGATGGTAGCAAGCAAGGTTTTGATAGGGAGAAAGTCTTTAGAACATGCCTGAGGTTGCATGCGACTCCAGAGCGGGCGCAGCAGGTGGCTGACAAGGTCGAAGAGAAGGCTTATGATGGTATCTCTACCAAGAAGATTTTACATCTGATATTCCATTATCTTAGCAAGCACGAGCCGGAGCTGAAATACCAGATTGATTTACGTGAAGCAGTTTCCAAGTTGAGGTCCAAGCCAGATTTTGAGATTTTCGTAGGTATGCTGTTGCAGGAATATGGATACCGTGTTTTAATGAACCAGATAATCAGTGGACGCTGCGTTGACCATGAGATAGATGTGATTGCTGTGAAAGACCCAGAAGTCATGTACGTGGAAGTGAAGCACCACCGGGAGCAACATACTTATACGGGTTTGGATATTTTCCTTAAAGCAAACTCGACATATGAGGATCTGAAGAGTGGATATGGGAAAGGAAACAACATGTTAGAGTTCACCAGGGGAATGGTGGTTTGCAACACAAAGGTCTCTGATCTTGCGATGCGTTATGCAAAGTGCCAAGGGATTGGACATATCGGGTGGAGGGCTCCTGAAGATAGGGGATTGGAACAGATGATTGAGGAGAAGAAAATGTATCCTGTGACCATACTCAAAGAGCTAAGCCCGACAGTAGAAGCTAAGCTTGGGGATGTAGGGATAATCATCCTTAAGCAATTAGCTGTGAAGGATGTTAAGGAGCTCGCGAAGAGCACGGGTTTGCCTAGAGATGTGATTTGGGAACTTGTTGCAAAGGCTAAAGATATTTTGAGATTATAAAAGCCGCATATATCTAAGAGAGTAAAATCTTACGTATCAAGTGCCTTATCCATTTATTTCGACATTTAGTAATTAGTTTTTATTAGATCAATTTTCTGTTTTTCTTTTAAGTTTAGTAGGCCACCAATTGAGTTTTTGAGCTAGTCCCATTAGAGCTGGAACTACAAAAAGTATTACTATGATGCTGTCGAACAAAACTGCTACAGATACAGCCATTCCAATTTCGGCCATTATTGGTATTCCTGTGAATATTAGTGACCCGAAAACACTCGCTAATATTAGTCCTAACCCAATTATTGTTCCGCCTGTCTTAGTTATAGCTATTTTGATAGCTTCATTATCAGATTTACCTTTCAATACTTCTTCTCTAATTCTAGTTACAAGGAATATGTCGTAATCAATTCCTACACCTAGCATAGTAACTGCTACGAATAGTGGTACGAAACTTACTATTGGAATATTTAGCGTGTAATAGAAGATGAAGAAAACGGATGCAAGTGAGACAACTACACTAGTTAAGATGGTGAATATTAGGCGAAGAGGCGTGAATGCTGACCAAAGTTGAAGGAATAATAGAACATATATTACTGCCACAAGTATTATTATTATTTGCGGAAAGACTACATCTAAAAGTGAGTTGCTTTCATAGATAGATTGTGTGAGTCCTCCATAATTTATATCAATATTTGTTGGAAGAGATAATTCATTAATATTAGATTGTATTTTTAAAATAGATGAAATAGCTTTAGAATCAAACGGAGTTTCTGTAAGACCTACTGTTATTAAAACGGTTTTGTTATCTTTCCCAATAGTATTTAGTATTCCTGACATATATTGTGAACGGATTGGTTCAGGTAAATTATTGACAGACTTATAATCAAAAGATGCTCCAAAAGGTCTTGTTGGGCTAGTTACACTGGATACTCCATCAGATTTTTTAACTGTATTTGTTATCTGCTCAATGACATCAAATAATGTGAAATCAAACTGGTTTGATTTATCAACGATAGGTGTTGACATAGTTATGGGTATTAGCATTGGAGATATGTTGCTACTACCCATGTTTTCTACAATTTCGGTTATGCCATGGTTGCTTGGAAAATCAGGTAATAGCTTAGAAAAATCCATTCCGGTAGGTGTAGTTTGAGTAACATAGAGAGAACCTGCACCTAATAATAATATACCGATTATTATAGGAAACTTATTTCTTAGTGTTACATCAGCAATTTTGGAAAGTATATTTGGTTTTGTTTGGGGCACGTTTTCGTTTCGTATTTTTAATGGCCAGAACAGTTTATCACCAAACATTATCTCTAATGAAGGCACTAATGTAATAGATACTGTAAGTAAAATACCAACACCTATAGCTATTGCTATCCCAACATCACTAAACATTGGGACTTTTGCTATTGCCATAACGATATATGATGCTATTACAGCAAGTCCGGCAGTTATTACTGCTTGTCCGCCCCACGTTGTAGATATTCCAACACTATCCAAGTTGGATTTACCTGATTGTCGCTCTTCTCTGGTTCTACGAAGTAAAATAACAGAGTAATCTACACCTAAACCAAGCATAAGAAGTGTTGCCAACATTGGAGTCATAAATGATATAGAACCTTGACCAATAACAACAACTCCAAAATATATTGCCGGATAAGAAATTAGAATAGAAACTCCAGCGATCAATAATGGAAAAATTGCTGCGATAGGTGAACGAAATAATATTCCTGCGATAATAATTGATATAATAACTCCAGCTAATATTGTAAGTCCTTCTACTTCATCAAATATCACAGCCATATCTTCAGCAAATATGGAGTTACCTGAAGCATATACATCAGCAAGGGTATATAGATCAGAACTTTTTAGAATATTTTTAATAGTAGAAATTTCTGAACTGTTAAGACCCGTATTGAATGTTAAAATAGATAACATCGTATTATTTTTTTGATTAACAAATTTCTCTGAAAGACTAGATGAGAGAATTAAAGGATAATTATCAATATTATTATTTTTTATTATTTCGCTTATTGTAAAGTCAATATTGTTCACATTATTGAGATTTTGTAGTAATGAGAATAACTCTGGTTCATTTACGGTGAATAAGGGAGATAATGAAAGTGATTGAGTAGTAGCTCTAGATATTAATCCTGAAGTCATTGTCCATATTGAGGTATCTGAAGGTGTATTTCCAAGGTCGTAGACAGATCTAATAAATAAATGAAGATCAAATTCAGTACTTCCATTTGAAATTGAACTAGTGAAAGAACTGTTTTGACTAGCTAAGCTTTTAGCAAATAGAGTTAGTGTAAGATCAGGTATTGCTTCTGAGTTTGGAGTTGGTGAAAGAGCATATAGCGTTTGAGTTAATTGTGCAGGTGATACTCCAACATATGAAGTGATATTATTAGGAATCTGATTTTCAAACATATTCATTGTTAATATAGTAATAATGTTTTCGTCATTCCAAGTCGTAACGTTCAAACCATATGATACAGATAAAATAAGTTGGTTTGAAGTAATATCAATTGCATCATTTTCTAAAAATATAGGTATACTTTGACTTACCGCAAATTGAGTCCGTTCAAGAGGGTCAGTTATTGATGAATTTGAAAAACTTTTAATCCAAGAATTTAGAAATATTGAGTAATACCCATTAGATAACATATTTCCTTCAAAATAAGAAGTGGTTTCTAGAACTGTTTGATTTGCCTGCTGATTAATAGTTTCAATATTTAACCCTCCTTGAGAGTAAATATTTAGCCAAGTAGAAGTGTATAATAAAGGGATTCCGTATACAATCTGAGCCGTTTCATTAATTCCATTCTTTAAATTAAAAAGTCCCATATGCATTGCAGTAAGATTATTCTTTAAATCATACAATCCTTTATTCATTAATTTGATATTCGAACTAAAACTCTGTGTTTGAGATAATAAGCTAGGTGTAAATGAGCGAGCTAGATCTGATTCCAGAGAGTATATACTTGACATTCCCTTAAAATTCTTAATTGAATCATCTGAATAAATTGTATCTTCAAGAGAAAATAAACTCTTTCTAATATCATTTGAATAAATGTTATTATTTCTTATCACTAATATTATACTGTCTCCACCACTAGTTCCCCCAGCAGTTATTGGTGAAGAAAATTGTGAATTAATAATTGCCTGTGCTTTTTTGGATTCAGAATCATCAGGTGATGAAATAGCACTATCGGTGAGATTATAGGTAGTAGCATTAAAGAAACTTGGAATAAATGCAATTGACCCAATAATTATCACTATCCAAATAATAATAATAAATAAATAAAATCTTCTTGTAATAGAATTTAATACATCAAATCTGGATTTAGACAAATTTGAATTACCTTTTTTAGTTTTACCATTTCGTTTCATAGTTCAAACCTAGCTCTTCGAAGACATAGGGTTTTGACATATACCATTTGAATATAACGGTTATCTTAATCAGGATGGAATTATTGTTGTAATAGCACTAGATGTAATAAATTAATAGTAAACCAGAAGATATTTTGAAGATGTGGAGTCGGAGATGAATAAATGATCTTGCATATCATACTTATCCTCAACAAATAAAATAGAGATATGAAATAACGAATGAAGTCAACAAACTATTAGATCGCATTGCAAAGACAACAGCAAATATAATATACAATAAATAATTTATTCTAAATATTTGCATTAGATATATTAGAAGATATACTTCCTCAATGCACAAAATCGCTCTCGAGATTCCAATTTTGGAAAAATCTTGAGAATAGACCAATCGATGAACAAAAACTTGTTAATTAAATAGAACATTTTCCCAACTTTCAACCTAGATATTAATACTTGATTCGGTTTAATTTGCGCCTATCCAATAATGAACTTGTTCGCTTAATTAGTAGGAATAGATTTTCATATTCTTTTTATTACGTGAGATTATGTGCCTTATTGATAATCAGACGAATCTGTGATCGTAGTTAGTAATGCAGATGATAGATTATGATTGGTAGAGTATTATATTATGCGCAAAACCCGAAAATATCCGGCATTCTTAATGGTGATTTTCATGGTTTGAACAACCTTCTTCACACTGACACTCTTCACCAAGTGGCATCGCCTCAGTGTATATCGCAATTGATAATTCAATCTGCTCTGTAAAGGTTAAAGATTTGAATGATTCCCCAAACTTGGTTTCTAACCTGTCATATACAGCTTTAATATCATCAAGTATTCCGTCAATTGTGCTAATATCAATCATAATTAATACACTTCTTCTAACACTTCAATAATCATCTCTTTAATAAACACAAAGCTAATGATCACGTAAGGTTGACTATTGTAGGTTCGTCGAAATTAATCGAGATTAGAAAATTCAAAGCAGGAACTTATAAAATAAATGAGCTCAATTCTTCTGATGACATTTGACTTTATGTCTCTTACCCACGTTATTGGTGGGGACGATGGGACTTTACCCTATTGAAAACGTGGGTAATCGTTGATTAACTTTAGTTTATCGGACAAGAGATGGGCGAATCTACTATTCACCACTTTGAATTGTAGCTTAAGACTTAGGGTGAAAGATTGTTTGGAGATCATCCTCTGCCTGGTGATGCCGGTTGAAAGCGTCTAGAAATTGCTTTCCTTTCTCAGTGATTTGATATAGAGATGTATTTGGATCGAAGCGGATAAGTTGATTCTCCAAGGTATATTTCATGTACCGTTTGAGCTGGTCATAATTCATGTCCGCTTGGCGCATAATATGTGTCTTTCTGCTGCCATTAATCGCATCTTTCAGCATGGCACTGACTATATCTGATGTTCCACGTCGCCTACCTCCATTTTTCCTCACCATGTTCGCAGGCTACCAACCAAACTGCATGTGAAACCTGAGATTTATCCTTAGTAACCAATTCTACAAAAAAGTAAGGTATTCTTCTGTGTTTCGGTAACGTCTTCAGCATTTCAACTTCAATATGTAATAACTAACCTAGATGTTACTTATCCACCTATATACTAGTTCGCTATGTCACATATACTGATTTAAAATGATGAAAACAAAAATTACTGCAGGACTAATCGCGACACTTTTTCTAGCGGTTGTCGTAGTGAACGCAGCATCAATACCGGCTCTAGCCGTGAAGCCGGCAGCTAACCTTGCAGCGGCACAGCAAGTGCCTTGGTACGTATCGGCGGCAGTTATGCCAGCACCACCCTACGGGTCCAGAGATATCCCGGGGTCTGACACAGCCTCAAAGCTGATCGTCAACCAGCCGAATGGTAATACCCAAGTTACAATCACTGGCGCAATGAATGGGCTACGTCCAAGCACAGAATATACAGTCTACATTTCAAAAGGATATACACCTTATACTGGATGGGATGTTGCTGGCGACTATGTTATAGGGGTTGAATACTTGGGTATAATTTATCCAGAGAATTTACGCCTAACTCAGTCTGGAACAGCCATAACTGGTGTATTTCTAAATTTGGTGTCCCCACCTGGTGGGTCTAATTTTGATGTGATTGGCGGTTCTGTTATCGGGAATACAATAAATATCAATCTAGATCAAACCATTGGTTCGCTAGTAGTGCACATGACGGGTACTATTGCACCAGATGGATCTATGAGCGGTACATGGGCTGATGTTGCTCCAGGAACAAGAACAGGTTCTTGGTCAACCACAAGCGGGATTGCTTCAGGAGGTTATACTGGTGATTTAGGATGGCCAGGATTGTTTACAATCTCAGTGCAACCATTCACCTTCACAACTGACATTAACGGAGCAGGAAGCTGGCACATCAACTTAGTCGACAGCAACTTACCATTAGGAACATACTTTCCAATGTCAGTGTGGATCAATGAAGCTGGCAGCACGATGCTGATCAGCGATACATTCATTGTCACACGTTAATGAACTGATAAGGGAACTTACTCGTTCCCTCCTTCTTTTTTCTTTAGATCTACCTTAAAAAGCGCATATACAGGATTCCGTTTTGTTAATATGGTACCAGTGGATATATTCTTTAAAATGTTTTTGCCACTTAGGATTTTGTAAGTCGTTTAATATCTCAACCCTCACCGAATCGAGACAGAGCATCTTAGGGATTTGGATTAGAATTATCCGGTGGTTCAAGTTTTACACAAAGCGTTCTTCAAGAGTTACCTGAAATATAACCCTAATATCATGGTGCCTAGCTATTAGAAACATCCTGCCTTAGACAGTTTAGAAACTATCCAAATATTAATTATTATCATTCATATGTTCTTATCCGCAATTATTCTGTCAAGCCAGAGTTTTCATGGTCTGTATCAAAGGTAGGTAGAAACCACGTCAAACGCCATAAACGCCGGCATCAATAACGTAAATTCATGACGCGCAAAAACAGGTGAATTTCTCAGATCTTAAATACAAGATCGGATGCGGCGCGATAACTAGTTCAAGTAACAAAAAAAGGATGATGCCCAAATGGGCATCGCTTGACCTACTGTTTGGGCAGGGTCTGGCTGTATCCTAGCACGTCAACAGCATCTTTTATACTCCAGTCTTTTTCTATCCCAGTAGGCATCGATGTACCGGGTTGGCCGAACCTTACCTTATGCAGAAACTCCCACGGGTTGTCATTAGATATGGTGCCTATCACGTCTACGCCATCGAACTTCAACGTTCTACCATCTAATCCGTGGCATAGGCTGCAAGTTGAGTCGAACAGTTCTTTACCGTGTTTTACATCTGATACAATAGGCTTCTTTGTCTTGTAATCTATGTAGGTATTTTCGTCAATGATTCCCCCTCCTGCAATGAACATTGCAAGTTTAGTTAGCCCATCGCTACCTATTAAGGCTGAAAAGTTGTGATTAGGGTTTACTGAGCCCTTCAGAATATTTACTATTTCTCTTGTGCTCTTGATTCTTATGTCATAAACCCCTTTGAATCCAGTGTAGTGAGAACCTGAACCGTAGGCTCCATCCTTCCCCGTGTAGTCCCAACCGTGGCACTCCTTACAACGCCAAGTGTCTGCTCCAGTCCTAGTATTCTTAGTCTGAAGCGCCCATAAAGGACTATTTCCTGTGGGTTCTGAAGCTCCTGAAACGACCTTCCACCATTTATCGTAGAGCCTCCCGCCCTCGGCCACGTCTTTAGCGCTGATTGCAGACGTTACTCCTGAATCACCTTTAGGACCAGCCGGACCCTGTGCTCCAGTTGCTCCAGCCGGACCCTGTGCTCCAGTTGCTCCAGCCGGACCCTGTGCTCCAGTTGCTCCAGCCGGACCCTGTGCTCCAGTTGCTCCAGCCGGACCCTGTGCTCCAGTTGCACCAGCCGGACCCTGTGCTCCAGTTGCTCCAGCCGGACCCTGTGCTCCAGTTGCTCCAGCCGGACCCTGTGCTCCAGTTGCTCCAGCCGGACCCTGTGCTCCAGTTGCCCCAGCCGGACCCTGTGCTCCAGTTGCCCCAGCCGGACCCTGTGCTCCAGTTGCCCCAGCCGGACCCTGTGCTCCAGTTGCTCCAGCCGGACCGGGTGTGATGTAATTTACTCCCAATGCTGCGCCTCCGATAATTATTGCAACTACCGCTAGGATGAGCGGTGTTGTTACTGATTTAACACTCATATTCTCAATAAATAAGTGATCTTTATTAAAGTTATATAATATTGCTGTGTTTGATAACATAACATTTTGTTAAGCAGTTTTGTTCTCTGAGTTTATTGCTGTGTGCGTTGGTATCGCCTGTCAGTCATCAGATATTGATAATGATGGCACTATGTGGTCGACTGTTCTTGAACGCAATTAAGTAAAAATTCTCATGAGATTTTTGCATCAACTTAAAAGGATGGTAGTTGTAGAACTATCTGCTAAGCGAGAAGAGTATTCGTTTTGTGTGGAAGATTCCCATTCTATTTCACCCTAAAGGATGCGGCTAAAGAGTACAGGGTTAAGGATCTACCTGAAGATTTTGCTCCAAACTATAACGCTGCTCCGATGCAAAAAGTACCTGTGATATACGTTAAGGAGAGTGCTGTACACTTTGAAATGTTTCGTTGGGGTCTAGTTCCTCACTGGGCTAAAGATTCGAAGATTGGATCGAGGATGATTAATGCTAGGTTCGAGACGATATTTGAAAAGCCCTCTTTTAAGAATTTGATCACTGGAAACAGGTGTCTTATGCTGGCAAATGGTTTTTACGAGTGGAAGAAAACTGACGATAGGAAGATACCTAACTATATTCAGCTAAAGAATAGGCAGATATTTGGTTTCGCCGCCATCTGGTCGCAATGGAAATCACCTCTAGGTGAGAATCTTAAGACCTGTTCAATAATAACAACGGCTGCGAATGATTTCATGACGCCTATTCACAACGGGATGCCTGTCATTATTATGAAGAAGGATGAGGAGAAATGGCTAACCACAGACAATATGCAAAATATCAAGGAAATCATACGGCTAGGTTCAGGTGAAGAAATGAAGAGCTTTGAAATATCCACTCTTGTAAACAACCCTAAAAACAACTCACCTGAATGCATAGCACCAGCTGAAAGCAGATAATGTAAATACACTAGTAACTCATTTATACGAATTAACAGATTTTCCTAATAACATTTGAAGTTGCATCTCTTACCCACAGTTTCTATGCGGACGGTGATACTTTACCCTATGTAAAACGTGGGTAATAATGAATTAACTTTAGTTAATATGAAAATCTAGAGCGTGATTCATTCCACAACTTTCCCATTTCTATGTCTCCCAAGATTGTTTTAATTATTACAATGGACCGGAGGGGATTTGAACCCCTGACCTTCCGAATGCTAATCGGATATTCTACCACTGAACCTCCGGTGCTGAGTGTCAATTCTACAGCGATACCGGCCCAGCTAATTCACAGTCCGTCTAGTAGGGTTACTTCAATCGGAAATAAAGCTTATCAAATAAGGAACTCAACCCAAATACCTGAGGTTTTGAACGGGCCCGGAGGGATTTGAACCCGTAAAAAACATGGGTAATTACTGATTAACTTTAGCTTATCGGGTAGAGATGGGAATCAGTTGCCCAGATTGTCATCGTCATCAAAATCAGCAACATCAATAACGCCTTTTAGATCATTAGCCTCAGCAAGTTTAGAAATGATTTTGTTAATACCATCCCCAATCTCTGCCTTTCCTTTCAGGGCCACCATATCCTGAAAACTTCCACCCTCCGGAACTTCAATCAGGGCGTCTTTCCGTCCACCGTATTTGTCGGAAACATATTTCATGAACAAGAGGACGAGAATGTAGTCTTTGTACTGCGAAGCATCCATCCCTCCTCGAAGTTCATCACAGCTTTTCCAGAGACCGCTATAGAGTTCACTTTTCTTAATTGCCATTTTCCATCATAACCTCCCCCATCAAAAGAGCCTTTTCCATCTAACTAACCACAGTCTAATATAAACTGCATTTAGAATTACTGAAAAATAAGAAATATTGAATTGATAAATCGAGAGTAAATAATCTAAGCAATTCGAAAACAATTCCTGCAGTTTCATGAAATAGACCTGAGACCAATCAGTTCTTCTCTACGAAAACATGCCCCTCCTTATGAGGATACTCTGGGAAATACTTTCTTACACGATTAGTTTCTTTAATTTGTCTTTTTCTCTAAAGAGTCTTTCTTTAATGCTTTAAGAACAAGACGTATTTTAGGGTCATCTGTAACTATATGTTTTGCCAAATGGGTTCTTGAGGCAGGTCCTAAACTTTTCATATCTGAAATGACACTCTCACATTCGGGTCCGGAATTTAGCTTGAGTTCCCATCGTTCCTTCTTCAGGCTTATCTTGGCTTCGCAAGTTCCAGTTCCTCCTGCTACCACCTGGTTTTCGTTCGAAGCTGCTGGCGTCTTGACTTGACTTATTGCCTGCCTGTCTTTCTCCGCCACCCCAGTTGGAATAATTCTCTTCTTTAGATCTCCCCCCTCAAGATAAAAAGCAGTAGGTGTTTCTCTTACCTTCATAATGTCGGCAAGAAGGTCAATTCTTCTATCTTTGCCGAGGTTGAATTCAACTACCTCCACATCCTTTGGCGCATTAACCTTGGCCTTCTCTAAAAAGTCTGGGCATTTTCCACAGCCATCCTGTGTAAATACTACAAGAACATTCGGCTTCTGTTCGGAAGGCTTCGGGGTATTCTCTGAATTTTCCAACTAACTTTCTTCCTCTTTCTCAGCCTTTAATGCAGAGTACTCCTCAATTAAGCTTTCGATACCTGATTTTAGTATATCCAACTTATCATCATCATAATTATCTTTATCATACCAATTATATCCCAAAGCATCACTTATGTCGCTAACCATACTGTCGAGCTCATCATCTAGATCTTCACGGTCAGCAGATGTAGATTCAGCTTCATCTCTTAATTTCTTAATGGTTCTATCTTTCGCTTCCACTCTTTCGTTCAAAGCATCGATCTCATCATATGAATGAAGATCAAATCTTTCACACAGTTCTGCCTCAGACAATATATCCACATTTGAGAGCATCTCAACTAGGTCAAGGATCCTATCTTTGATCCGTAGAGTGACAGATGACTTGTAGAGTGCTGACTGTTTGCCTACGACTTTGAACCCCCGACCCCTACCGAGACCCTTCACGCTCTGAACATAGATATCCAAGTCAAGTGATTGGGGATCAAACCCGCTAAGACTGGTCATCTTAGCGCACAGAGGACATACTATAAAACTCAATTAAGATCTATTAGAATCTTAGAACCAGTGACTATTAAGGATAGCAGTATTAGGGTACCCTATAGCTTGATTAACTGAGCACATCAACAGAGAAACTTTGGAAGCCAAACATGAAGACAATCAATCGAATGATGCCTACAACACTTAGAAGACATCCTACACCACTACGAAGACTACCTACACCACTACGAAGACATGCCCACAACCCTACGAAGACATGCCCACAAAGCCTGCCTACACCGCTACGAAGACATGCCCACAACCCTACGAAG
>Ga0214473_10000857_pt1 | contig 41662 bp, 27 predicted proteins | sample RVTome_7_FD_203509 | JGI IMG/M metagenome (GOLD analysis project Ga0214473, IMG submission 203509) | Soil microbial communities from uranium-contaminated site in the Upper Colorado River Basin, Wyoming, United States - RVT98D197 | ecosystem: Environmental > Terrestrial > Soil > Contaminated >...
CAAAAGCGATGCGACGGCCGTCCAATCAGGCTTTAGGGTCTTAGCCAACCCCTTCACAAGATCGACCGCCGCATCGAAACGCTCATCCAAACACCCTCGCCAGATCGAACGCCTCCTGTCGTTGCATCATATAGTAGGCCGCCTTACTCCACTTTTCCGCCAATGCCTTCGTGGCCAGTGCGCCGTTGCGTTTGGCGGCCTTCCTGTCGTAGAATTGTTTCGCCTGGGGGCAGCAGCGGATCGCATGGTGCACCGCCTCCACGAACGCCCAGGACAGGTAGGCGTTGCCGTTGCGGCTGTTGTTCGAGCCCCTTCTTCTTGCCGTTGGAGCTGTGCGTGGCCCGCACGCAGCGGCAGTAGGACGTGTAGTCCCCAACCCTCTTGAACCGCCCGATGTCCCCGGTCTCCAGCATGATCGTCAGACCCAGGATCACCCCCACGCCCGGCAGCGTCAGCAGACACTCGTAGGCCGGTCGAAGATGCGTGTGCTCCAGGACCTTCTCCTCGAACCGCTGGATCCTCTCGTCGAGCAACTCGATCAACTCCACCTGGTGCGTCGCCACGAACGCCAGACAATCGTTGTCCCCGAGCATCCCCGCACGTCCTTCGTCGTCGAGCCGGCGGACGGCACGCCAGCCGACCGACTGGCCGGTCTGACGCATCACCATGTTCTGCAGGCTCTGCTTGAGTCCCGTACGATACCGCACCAGGAGCATCCTTCGCCGCAGCAGGTCCCGCACCGGCCGATCCGCCCGTGGGTAGATGTACCCCGTGGGCAGCACGTTCAATCTCGCCAGATGTGCTATGAACGCCGCGTCCGTCAGATCGTTGGCCTCCTTGATCCCGTCGTACTGCTCCATCTTCGCCGGATTCGCCAGACATACAGGATAGTCATAATCCATTAACCCATCCACCAGCCAGTACCAGTTGTACGTGGACTCCACCGCCACGACCTGGAGCCGCTGACGGTACGGCTCCAACGCCGCCAGCACCACCGGCAACTCGTTCGGCAATCGCTTCTTGAACAGTTGCCGATCCTGCTCGTCCGTGATAACATACATCGCGTTGTTCGAATGAAGGTCGATGCCGCAGAATAACGTCTTGTTCATTGTAGGGCTCCTTTCATTGAGCGTCGGCAATCTGTACGCTGCCTCCCACGGGCAGCACTCTGGTTCTCCAGTGTATGCCACCTCAGGGAAGGAACCCTATATGTTTATCAGGCTTTGGATTTTGGTGTCGTGAGGAGGGAGGGGACGGGCGAAGCATAAACGGGGTCAGGATGACTTCGCGTAACGCTGGGGGGCGCATCCTAATCATTGATTCCGCTGAAGAACCCCCGAAAATGGCCACACTAGCGCGTTTTCGGGCCCACAAATGAGGGTAAGGAGACCCAAAACATGGCTTTTTCAGCGGAATCAGATTATTCATTATTCGTTTCCGGCAATTCCCTTGGGAGGGATCTGCGGGTCGAGGGGAATCGGTGTGCGGTGCACACCCTACGAGTCTGTCAAGTGTCAAGAGTTGGCGTCCTGTGCTCCGGGCGTGCGCCCGGCCGGAATGAACGTGGGGGTATCAGGAGGTAACGAATGGTGCGAAGCCCTACGGGCAGCGGAGGGTCAGCCGCCACGCGAGTGAAGGCGGTAAGCCTCGAAGTTTCACTACTTACAAGGGACCAGGGGTGGCACTCCTGGTACCGAAAGGCAAGAGCAAGGGAGAACACAAACGTTACCTACCCAGCACGGCCATAGCACGTCTACTCGACCAATTTCCGATGACCGGGATCGTGTGCGCGACTGCACGTCGCAGAGCGACCCGCTTGACAAGGGTCGCGGCGGATGCCTCGTCAGGATGTCAGGCCGAGGCGCCGGGCGGCCAGGTCGCGGATGTGATCGCCGATAACCAGGCACGCGGTGGCGGCGGGGGAGGGCGCGTTGAGGACGTGGATCGCATGCTCACTGATCTCGATCTTGAAATCGTCGAGGGTCTGGCCCCAGGGGCCGACGGCCTGGGCGCGGACGCCGATCTTGCCCGGGCGGATGTCCTGCGGCTCGATGGTGGGGATGAATCGGCGCAGCGTCTGGAGGAACAGCCGCTTGGAGATCGCCCGCGCGTACTCATGCATGCCGTACCGCGCGTTCCTGGCGAAGAGGACCCACGTCCCCGAGTAGCTCAGCGAGGCCGCCGTGTCCCTCAGGCTGAACGCCGTCTTCGTGTATCCCTCCCGCTTGAACGCGAAGACGGCATTGGGGCCGCAATCGACCGTGCCGCTGATTTTGCGAGTGTAGTGAATGCCGAGGAACGGGAATCGCGGGTCCGGCACGGGGTAGATCAGGGCGCGGACCTTCTGGGCCGCCTGCGGGGTCAGGTCGTAGTAGTCACCGCGAAATGGGATGATCCGGACGCCGGGATGAACGCCCTCCAGCCTCGCCACGCGGTCGCAGTTGAGCCCCGTGCAGTTGATGACGAGTCTCGTCCTGATCTCGCCCTTGCGAGTCACCACGATAGATCTCGATCCGTCGCGCTGAAAGGCCATTACCTCGTGGTTCAGCAGAATCTGGTTGTCCTCGCCGGGACGTCCAATAAGCTGGGCGAGAGTCCCGGCCACCTGCGAGAAATCGATAATGCCGGTGCCGGGCACATAGAGTCCGCGTATTCCCCGGCATGCCGGCTCGATTTCCCGGATTCGCTCCGGGCCGATCTCCTCGATGCCCTCGACGCCGTTGGCCCGGGCGTAGTCGAGAATCCTGCGCAGGTGAGGCATCTCGCGTTCCTCGGTTGCCACGACGATCTTGCCGCAGATCCTGAACGGCACGCCGTGGTCACGGGCAAACTCGATCAGCTCCCGGCGTCCCTGCGTGCACATCCTGGCCTTGGCCGACCCCGGTTTGTAGTAGAGGCCCGAATGGATGACGCCCGAGTTGTGGCCCGTCTGGTGAGAGGCCAGCGCGCTTTCCTTCTCCAACACGCAGACGCGCAGGGCGCGGTGGCGATCCACGATCTTATACGCGACCGCCAGGCCGACGATTCCACCGCCGACGACGGCCACATCGTAGTCACACGAGTTTCCCATCGTGCAGAGACCTCAAGTCATCGTATGCCGGGTGCGGCGGACTTCGCGATCCGCATCCTGCCTGCGGCAGCCACGATGAACAGGAATGAAGTAGAAACGCGGACAAGCCTGCCTGTCAAGCCGGAAAATGGCTCCTGGACCGGTCAAAGACCTGGAAATGTCCCGGAATGTTCTTGACAGCGGCGGGTGAATCTGTTATGTTGACGTGTGTATTGCGTGTAAGGTCGAGCACGTTCGGGACATGAGGTGCCGCCCGTGCCTGGCCGTATTGTGAAAGGCGCATGTCATGGAGGATATGGTGCCCCGAACGAACCAAACGGCGTATACGGAGCAGGAGTTGGCGCTGGCTGAGGGGCTCAAGGTCGAGCCGTCGCTCGTCCGGTCGCTCCGTGAAGTTGCAGAGAGAATCCGTGAGACGAATGTGAGCAGGTGGTCGAACCCACTGGTCGGCTGAGACCCTCACACGCGTGGGCATGGATCGACCGCCAAGGGTGATGAATTCAATCATCTCGTGTGCACGACTTCAATCTGCACGGATGGAGGCCGAGTTCCCTGAGGTATGGAGGGACTGCCAAACGGTACTAGCGCTGGGTTCATGCGCGGCGGGCAGGGAGCCGCCAGGATCAGGATCATCCGTGCGGAGACACTCCCGGTATCCTGACCGGCACAGGCTCATAAACGAGCCCGCCCCAAGCCTGGCGATGTGACGTATCGACAATGACGGGACAAAGCGGACGCACTGTTGTTGCGTTCGGGCGATTGCTTGCCGGTCCGTCAGATGTCGCGGAAAGTAGTTAAGGCAGGCCCAAAAACGTCCGAAAGCAAATATCGGCGCCCTGTGCAGGTGTCGGTTGCTGGTGCTGGTTCGGTCAAAGAATGAGAACAATAGCAATAGCGAACCAAAAGGGCGGCTGTGGCAAGACGACGACTGCCGTCAACCTCGCGGCGGCCCTGGCCCACAAGGGTTACAAGGCACTGCTCGTCGATCTGGATCCGCAGGCGTGCGCGACTCAGGTTCTTCACGGAGAGCCGGACGCTGCCGCTGCAACCGTATATCATCCGCTGATCAACATCGAGATTCCCCTGTCCGCCGTCATCGTGCAGACGCGTCTGAAGCAGCTCGACCTGGTGCCGAGCAACGTCTCGCTCGCGGTAGCGGAGATGGAATTGATCGGCAAGGCCGGCAGGGAGCTGCGTGTGGCGCGGGCGTTCAGGACGGTGCGCGACAATTACGAGGTATGTGTGATTGATTGTCCGCCTTCCCTGGGCGTGCTGACGCTCAATGCGTTGGTCGCCAGCACGGATGTGATCGTTCCCATCCAGGCGGATTGTTACGCATTGAAGTGCGCGCAGCGTCTGCTCGAGACGGTCCTGATCATCCGGCAGCGTTTCCATCGCTACTGTGCGGGGAACCTGCGGCTCGTGCTGACCCACGTGGAAGACAAGGTCGCGCTGAGCAAGCGGACGGAGCAGCAGATGCGTGAGCTGTTCGGGGACCTGGTTCTCGAGACGGTGATCCACCGGACGGTTGTCTTGGCGGAGTCGCTGGCAGCGGGCCAGGCGGCTCTCACGTATGCGCCTTCCAGCGTCGCCGCCGCCGAGTACCGCAGGCTCGCCGAAGAGCTGGTCGGCCAGGAGGGAGAGTCGATGGAGGAGGAGGCGCTCCTGGAGATGGCGGCGACGGCCCAGAACGCGGTGGGCTCGCGACAGGCCGAACTTGCCCAATCTTCCGCCGCAGCATCCGGCGTCGTGTATCCCGATCTTTCTGAGGAGCCGCAGGCGCGGGAACCCAAAATCATTCCTGCTCCCAAGCGACCCCCGGCCGTGAAGCGCAGGGCTCTTCACAAGGCCGCGCCACAGCGGCCGAGGCCCGCGGCGTCCAAAGCTCGCAAGCGCAAGCCCTCAAAGGCCCCTGTTCGTTCCAAGCTCCGCAAGCGACTTCTTGCAGGAGCGAGGAAATCGTTGGCGCGGGCGGCACGAAAGACTGTCAGGCCGCAACGGGCGAAAAGGGCGGGACGTGCGGCGTTTTCCATGCCGTCTCCCGATGTCACACAGCCACTGCCTGAGCCGGTCGTGGCAAAAGCCGCTGAGTCGGTCGTGCCGAAGGCTTTTGAGCCGCGGTTGGCCGCAGGCGCCCCAGGCGGTGCTGGATTCCTTGTGCCGTCTCCCGAGCCCGTGGGTCGCTGGCGGCGGAGAGGGAGAAGAATCCTTCTCGGCCTGACGATCGTGGTCATTCTCGCCCTGATAGCGGCGGGTGTGATCGTCGGATCAGGCATGATAAACAGAGCACCGATCGCTACCGCGGCCAACCTGGTGACACAGGAGGATGCGCCGCTGACGGCGACCCTGGCGGCAAGTGATCGGAATCGCGACCATTTGACCTACCACGTCGTGCAGGACCCGTCACATGGCCAGTTGAGCGGGACTCTGCCCGATGTGGTCTACCGTCCTACAGCGAATTACAGCGGCCCGGACAGCTTCACCTTCGTTGCCAACGACGGCAAAGTGGATAGCGAGCCGGCCGCCGTTTCCATTATGGTCACTGCCAAAAACGACGCCCCCAGCGCCGTCGCTCAATCGGTCAAAGCCGACGACAGCAAGCCGACGGCCATCGCGTTGAAAGCCAATGATGCCGACGGCGACGGGTTGAAATTCAGCATCGTCAGCCCGCCGAAGCACGGTGCGCTCGCGCCCGGTCCTCAGTTTGCCAGCGATGGAAGACTCGTCTACACGCCTCAGGGCGGTTTCGTCGGTCCGGACAGTTTCACGTTCAAAGTGAATGACGGCACGACGGACTCCAGCTCCGCCGCCGTGTCGATGGATGTCGTTCACGTCAACAGACCGCCGGCGGCCGGTGACGGCACTATGACGACACAGGAAGATGCGCCGGTGGCGATCACGCTGGCGGCGACCGATGTGGACAAGGATGCGCTGACGTACGTGGTCACGAAGGGTCCGGCAAATGGCACTCTGGAAGGGACCGCGCCGAACCTGCGATACGTCCCGAGGGCGAACTTCCATGGCGCCGACACGTTCACCTATGAAGTCCGCGACGGCAAAGGTGGAACCACCGGCGCCACGATGACAGTTCAGGTCAGCCTGGTCAATGACTCGCCTGTGATCGGTTCTGAGCCGGTGACTTCGGCGGTGGCGGGCCGGCAGTACACCTACGATGTCAATGCGACGGATCCGGACGAGGGAGATGCACTGACCTACGCCTTGATCGAAAAGCCGTTGGGAATGTCACTGGACCCCGCCAGCGGGCTGATCCGGTGGGTCCCGACCGAGGCCCAGATGGGGACCTACAACGTCGTGGTCGAAGCCGTGGACAATGGGGCGACGCCGGCCTCAGGCAGGCAGTCCTTCGATGTCACGGTGGGGCCCCGCACACCCGAGAGAATGGTCCTGGCTGTATCGAGTGGCTACGATCAGAAGAGCCAGAAGGCGCTCTCGGCCGGCGACGACCTGCGCCGGGTCCAGGCCGCGGACGACGATACATGCCAGATCCAGGCGGGTTGCTACACGGTGTTTGATTTCTCGAACATATCCATTCCGGAGGGCGCCACGATCTCGTCGGTGGTTCTCTACATCAGGCACTTCGAGGAATCGCAGTTCCCGTCGGGCAAGCTGGAATGGAAGGTGGGCGCAGGCTGGCCGGCCAGTCCGTCCTCCTGGACGTCCATGACTCCTTCCGTGTATGACGGACAGCGCAACAAAGGGACCCTTGCATGGGACCTGAATGGCACCGTGGGCACACCTGAACGAGTCAACAGCCTTCAATTGCAGGTCAAGAACAACTGCACCGCTCCCCAGAAAGCGACCTTCGTCGATCACGTTTACCTTGTAGTCCTTTGGCAGTAGGCCCTACCTCGCGATTTGAGGATCTCCTCGCCCGGCCCACACTACGCAATCTCGCACTTCCAGGCGCAAGGCGGCGCCACAAGAATTGGTCACGCACCTGAAGAAGAGAATCTGTGGCAAGCTGCTTGACATCGCGTTTGCGGCGGAATAGAATGACATTGGAATTGGCGCGACGGCGGAATATGACGCCTGTGGGACTATGTTGTGCAGTGTGGAGGCATAACGATGAGCGGACAGATGTATCGCTTCTACGTGCGGCTTCTGATAGCTGTCAGCGTTCTGACCCTCTTGACGTCCACCTCAGCGATTGGCAAGGTGATCCACGTGGACGACGATGCCAATGCTCCCGGCGACGGCAAATCCTGGGTCACGGCCTATCGGTATTTGCAGGATGCCCTGGCGAACGCCAAGGCTGCGGATAAGCCGGTGGAAGTCTGGGTGGCCCAGGGCCTCTATAAGCCGGATCAGGGAGGCGGGATTTCCTTGGGTGACCGTGGGGCGATATTTCACCTAATCAATGGTGTGCGCGTCCGAGGTGGCTATGCTGGCTGGGGTATGAGCGATCCCAATGCGAGAGATGTGGCACTGTATCCCACGATTCTCAGCGGTGACTTGCTGGGCAACGACCTGCAAACAAGCGATACTTGGCATCTGCTCAATGAGCCAAACCGGGTGGAGAACAGTTACCACATTGTGACCGGCAGTGGAGCGGGCACGACGGCTATCCTTGATGGTTTCACGATCAGCCAAGGGAATTTCACTCCGGTAAGCGACCGCGATCCCAGCGGTGGGGGCGGCATGTATAACAACTCCGGCAGCCCGCGAGTGATTGGTTGTTTCTTCACGAAGAACGCGGCCCGAGACATGGGGGGCGTATACAACAAAAACCAAAGCAACCCGGTACTCATAAACTGCGTCTTCAGCAAGAACTGGGCTGGTCAAGGGGGAGCGATAGCTAATTACCGCGGCAGCAATCCTTTGATAATAAACTGCACGTTTGCGCGTAACTCCGCGGGTGTATACGCCAGCGGAAACAGCAAAGCGAATTTGACGAACTGTATTGTTTGGGGAAATGGCACGTTCGACGAACCGTCCCAGATTCGAGGAGACGCAATCGTGAACTACTGTTGTATCCAAGGATGGACCGGTCTGGGCGGAACCGGCAACATGGGCCAAGACCCGTTGTTCGTCGATCCAAATGGCGAGGATTATCATCTGAAGTCCCAGGCGGGCAGGTGGGATCGGAATCATGGGAGCTGGGTTCTCGATGACCTCACCAGCGCGTGTATTGACGCAGGCGACCCCAATAGCCTGATTGGCGATGAGCCATTCCCCAACGGTGGGCGGATCAATATGGGTGCGTACGGTGGGACGGAAGAGGCATCGAAGAGCTACTTCGGTGGATTGGCCTGCGAGACGATTGTAGCCGGAGATATCAATGGCGACTGTAAGGTGGATTTTCGCGACCTGGCGATCATGGCTATGCGCTGGCTGGAGGATCGTACGGCACATCGTATCGTCACGACCACGTACAGGCTTGTTGAGGACAAGAGCTCGGTCGTCTCCTATGGCGGTCGGCGCATTGAAAAGCATGCCATTGCAGGGACCTTTGATCTGACTGTCGATTTCACGGCCGCCAAAGCGATGTTCGAGAGAGTGGATGTGACGTCGGATCAGACTATGAGTTTCATAGACTACCGGAAGGAGGGAGAACCCATCTACACAGACGAGCTTGACAGGATGTTTCACATGACCCAGTTAGTTAGCACCGATGTCAACGATACCGAAGCAAGGTTCGTTTTTCATAAGAACATCCCCAGTTTCCCGGGGGCCGACATACATGTGACGGTGGCTTTCGAGGGGGATTCGGTATCGATAGCCGGTAAATTCAGCGATCCTGTGGCGGATGGTTGCTGGCACGATTTGAACGCTGTCGCTGTGCCAGTTAGAGATCCGTGATGGTCGTGGAGCCTCGCTCGGACGGGCGGTCTGCCGGAAGCCACGGCGCAGACGAGAGTGTCAGGGCTCAGGCAACGGGCTAGTTTGCGGATGAGGCGACCTGGAAAGCTGTCACAGCACAGGAGGCTCGCGTCTTGAAGCAGCAGTGAGTTATGGGCGAACGCCCCCCCACTGTCAGAAGGCTACTATCAGATGTAGACCCCTGTTTCGCAAGAAATCCCCACCTCGCTCAGCGGCCGATAAATATGTCCGCGTCGCACACAATGTAGTCACACACAACACCCTCTGACGCAACAATTTCTCTTGACCGGCACAGGTGTTTCGCGTAGGTATGTAGCGGATTCGGTTTGGGGTCGGGGGCTGCGGGGAGTCTCCCGCAGACGCCTGACGACAAATCGAGGACTCCAGACTATGAGCTAAGCTTTGGAAAGGGCTGCGCACGATGAAGGTGAGTGAGAGAGCACAGAGCGTTCCGCCGTCGGCGACACTGGCCGTAACCAACCGGGCCAAGGAACTCAAGGCCCAGGGCAGGGATGTCGTGGGTTTCGGGGCCGGCGAGCCGGACTTCGATACGCCGGACTATATCAAGGAAGCCGCGATCAAGGCGCTGAAGGAGGGGAAGACCAAGTACACCCCCGCGTCCGGCATTCCGGAGTTGAAGGCGGCCATCGCCAAAAAGCTCGAGACGGAGAACGGCTTGAAGTACGCCCCCGAGCAGGTCGTCGTCAACATCGGCGGCAAGCACTCCGTGTACGAGGCGATGCAGGCCGTGCTCGACCCGGGCGATGAGGTGCTCCTGCCCGCGCCTTTCTGGGTGACGTATCCCGAGGCGGCCAAGCTGGCCGGCGCCACCGTCAAGATCATGGAGACGAACAAGGAGAACAGCTATAAAATCACCCCCGAGCAGTTGAAGAAGGCAATCACGGCCAAGACGGCGATGCTCGTGCTGAACTCGCCGAGCAACCCGGGCGGCTTCACCTACACCCCCGACGAGCTGCGGGCGCTGGCCAAGGCCCTGGAAGGCACGAATGTCTGTGTGATGTCGGATGAGATCTATGAGAAGCTCATCTACGGCGACACGAAATTCGTCAGCTTCGCCTCGTTGAGCGAGGATGCGTACAAGCGGACGCTGACACTCAACGGCCTGAGCAAGGCCTACTCGATGACGGGCTGGCGTCTGGGGTATACGGCGGGGCCGCTGGAGGTCATCAAGGCGATGAGCCGGTTGCAGGACCATATGACGTCCAACCCAGTGACGTTTGCCCAGTACGCCGCGATTGCGGCGATGGGGCCGCAGTCCGGCGCCGCGATCGAGAAGATGCGCGTCGAGTTCGAGAAACGCGCCCGGTACATGGCGGACCGCCTGCGGGCCATGAAGGGTGTCGAGTGCACGGAGCCGACCGGCGCGTTCTACTGTTTCCCCGACGTGTCGGCCCACTACGGCCGGACCATCGGCGGCATGAAGATCACCGGCAGCGATGACTTCGCCAAGGCCCTGCTCGAGCAGGCCAACGTCGGCGTCGTGCCCGGCCTGCCCTTTGGCTGCGATGCCAATGTCCGCCTGAGCTTCGCCTGCGCCATGGAGCAGATCACCAAGGGCCTCGACAGGATGCAGAAGTGGCTGAATCAGTAGGAGCCGGCTTGTTGCATGCGCTCGATCAGCAGGGCGAAGTGGATGCTCGGGTCCAGCCGTTTTGTTGCGGGCGTGCGGTCGCCATACAGGGCCTTGAAAATCTTGCACGCTTCCCAGACTCGCGGCTCGATCATCACTGTCGCCGAGAAGCCATATTGCGACAGTCCATCGAGTGTAGGGACCGCCAGCGGGCAAATCTCGGCGCCTTCGCAGGTTGACAGGCTCCGCACGAGGCAGGGCGTGACCTGGCCATCATCCAGACCGATGTCCACCTTCATTTGCGCCCATCCTACCCCACCAGGCGATGGAGGGCAACGATTGCAGGCCAAGGCATCAGCGCCGCCACGGTGGGCGCCAATCTGCCGTCGATTCCGGCAATGCCTTGAACAAAAAGGATGTTCTTGACGATATAGGAGGCAAGGCGTATTCTTGTCGCATCTTTGATTGCTGGATAACCTGAGGTTTTCGCATCGAGCTGAAACGCGCAGACAATGCTGAGGGAGTCCTTCTCGGACCTGAGAGCCGGGGAGTGTTCGCCGGCTGGCCGATGATTATCGGCTGGACGGCGATGGTGGTTTTTGCGCTGCATTCCTGTACGCACATGGTCGCCGCCGGCGATACCTGGGTGGCGATGGCGTGCGGGCGGCATTTCCTCAACCACGGCGTCGATACGGCCGAGCCGTTCAGCGCCAACTCGCACAAGGCCGGGCCGACAGCCGAAGAAGTGAAAACCTGGCCGACGTGGGCGCAAACGATCGCGAACACGGTCGGCCTGGAAAACGTCCGCTACTGGCACCCGACCGGTTGGGTCAACCAGAACTGGCTGGCGCACGTCATGTTCTACTGGCTCACGACCACGCTGGGCTCCGAGCAGCAGCCATACTTCGATGCGCTCGTCTTGTGGAAATTCGCCATCTACATTTTGGCCGCCGTCTGCTTGTATTTCACGACGCGAGTCTACGGCGTGAACCGGGCGGTGGCGGTGGTTTTCGTGTGTTTCGCGATGTTCATCGGCAGGTCGTTTTACGATGTCCGTCCGGCCGGATTCTCGAATCTGCTGGTCGCCGCCTTTATCCTGGTGCTCGCGCTGGCCAGCTATAGGAACAAGATATACATCTGGCTTCTTGTGCCCCTGGTGGCTTTCTGGGCCAACGTGCACGGCGGCTACGTCTACGCGTTTCTCATGCTCGTGCCGTTCGTCGTCTGGCACGCGATCATGAACCTGCCGAAGCGGTGGACGATCGCCGCCTACAGCATCCTGATGTGGATGGCCCTGTACGGCATGGCCAACCGATTTCTCCACCACGAGTACCTCAAGTCCATCGCCGTCTCGCACGACTGGGCCTCTTACCTCCTGTTGCTGGCCGCGGTGGGCAGCCTTGCGCTGACGCGAAGCAGGCAGATCGGCGATAGTGGACTCATCGGTTTCCACGCGATCGTGTCGTGCGTCCTGTTTCTGCTGTTCCTGACGCGATTCTTCCCGGCGATGCCGATCAACATCAGCGGCCGCGAGAAAGAGGCTCTGTTGATCGATTTCGGGTTGGCACGGCTCTCCTACTTGGGCGTCTTCACGTTTGCCATGCTCCTCGGTGCGGTCATGGTTCCCCTGCGCGAGAAAATCGTGCACGTGATGCCGCCGCGGGCGATTCTCCATACGATTGGCGCGGGCGCCGTCGCCTTTGTAGCTATGGTCATCTTCAATCCGTTCCACCTGACGAACCTGACCCACACGTTCGAGATTTCCGTCAGCAAGCATGCGGAGCGATGGCGGGACGTGCACGAGTGGCACCGGGCCTTCGATTGGGAAAACCCCGTCGGCACGGCGGTGCCGTTCCTGGTGATGTACATTCTCGCCTGGCTGCTTCTGATTGGCTGGGTCGTCCTGTTCGTGTGGATATCCCGCAGGAAAGATCAGTCCGCCAGGAAGCGAGCGAAGGTCCAGGAAGAACCCTACGCGTGGCCGAAGGTGGACTTGGTCATGCTGATTGTTGCGGCGATGACGATTTACATGGCCATCCGGTCGCGGCGGTTCATCCCGATTGCGGCGTTTGCCGCCTGTCCGGTCGTGGCCTGGCTGACCGATCAGATGATTCGGGGTATTGCTGCTCTGGTGACCTCGGGCACATCGAGAAGGCGGGAAGTCCCACCCATGTCTGCGGTGGCACGTCTTGTCCTTATCATTGTGGGAGCGTTGGCCGTACTGCTTTTCGGCCTTGGTTGGGGCGTCAGATTCAAATACGTGTACGTCGATCCCTGGCCGGCGGATCCCACGCTGGCGTCGGTGTTCATGCGGATGACGGCCTCCGACGCCAAGCCGTTCGCCGCCTCCCAGTTCATCTGCAAGAATCAACTGCGGGGCAAGATGTTCAACTACTGGACCGAGGGCGGCTTCATCGCCTGGGGCGAAGAACCCGACCCCAACACCGGGCGCACGCCGCTGCAGTTGTTCATGGATGGCCGGGCGCAGGCGGCGTATGACGTGAGGGCATTCGACCTGTGGACGCAGATCATGTCCGGCGGGCCCACCGTCAGGCGGGCGGTCACCACCAACCAGCAACTGACCACAAAGGATTACATCGAGATCGGCGACTGGATCAGCGAGCAACTCAGGAAGGAGAGCGTTTGGGTCGTTCTGATGCCCGCCAATCAGTTCGACAAGCCGTTCGTCAGGGGCCTGGAGCATAGGAATACGGAGTGGCCCATCGTCTACCTCGACGACAAGCAGAAGCTCTTCGTCGATATCAAGACACCGCAGGGCAGGAAACTCTACGAGGGCATATTCACCGGGCAGACCGCGTATCCGGATCAGTACTCGGCCGACATGGCCCTGGGGCACAATCTCCTGCTGCTGGCGGACCCTGAGCAGAGGAAAAAGGGCCTCGAGTTGATTGCCAAGGCGTTCAATGAGACGCCCTCACCGGCCGCCGTGATCGAGATGCTCCTGATCGCGGGACGATACCCCGAGCTCGTGGCGCGCATCGATCAGGTATGCGCACGGTACGCCGAGGACTTTGCAGAGAATCAAAAGACCTATGCCCGGAAGGACGGCTACAACCTGCGGCTGGAAGCGGGCCGGCTGACGCTGTTGCGGCTGGAGCAGGTGGCGAGGGCCCGGGGCGATACCCGCGCAGCCGAGACGTACAGGACCAGGTGCGAGTCGTACGAGCAGGAAAGGGACAGGCTCGCGACGAAGAAGAGGTGGTGATGCATGGCTGAGACGCACGGGCCGGACGGCCCGACGGCCGATCCGACGCATCCCATTTCGATCACCGTTTTCTTCCCGTGTTACAACGAGCAGGGCAACGTCCGCCGTGTCGTGGAGCAGGCGATTGGTGTCCTGGAGAAGCTCGGGGCCGACTACGAGATTCTCGTTGTGGACGACGGCAGCTCGGATGCCACCGGGCGCATCGCGGACGAGGTCGCGGCCGGCCACGGCAGGGTGCGGGCGATCCATCATCCTCGCAACCTCGGGTACGGCGCCGCCCTGCAGTCCGGGTTCCTCGTGGCCGCCAAGGAGCTTGTCTTCTACACTGATGGCGACGGCCAGTTCGACCTCGCCGAGATGCCGCCCTTGCTGCCCCTGATGGAGCAATACGACATCGTCAGTTGCTATCGGATGAATCGGCAGGACAATGTCATCCGCAAGTTCAACGGCTGGGCCTGGACAACGCTGGTCCGGTTCGCCTTCTCGCTGAAGGTCCGCGACGTCGATTGCGCTTTCAAGCTCTACAGGCGGGCGATTTTTGACGAGATCCGGATGGACAGCACGGGGGCGCTGATTTCCACGGAGATCCTGGCGCGTGCCGTGCGAAAGGGCTACACGGTGACTCAGAAGGGTGTGCACCACTACCCGCGAACGGCCGGCCGGCAGACCGGTGCAAACCCCAGGGTCATCTTCCGCGCCTTCCGCGAGCTTCTGAAGCTGCGAAGACGCATCCTGGCCGGGCAGTAGGCATGCTGAACCAGAAGGTCATTCTGTTCATCTATGGCTCGCTTCGCGACAGCCGGATCTTTCAGTCGGTCAGCGGCTTCGCGTTCACCCGCAGGCCGTCACGACTCGATGGCAGGATGCTCTTTGCCGAGCCCGCGTTTCTGCCGCACTACCGCAGGGTCAGTCCGGATAACGTCTATTTCTACGCCGTCGAGGCCCCGGCGTCGAGGATCGAGGGGCTCGTCATCCACGACGTTCCGCCGGCCGCCATGGCCGAGATCGATCGCTATGAGGGCAAACGCTACGAGAGAGACACGGTCCGGGTCCACACCTCGCACGGGCTCGTGGAGGCGCAGGCGTACCTGGTCACGGCCGAGTCGATGCGAAAGCATTTCGGAGATCGCTTCCACGTGAATCTCATTCACGAGCTGTGGCTTCGCAAGCGAATCAACAGGTTCCTGAAGAAGCACACTCGTCCCGGCGAGCGCACGCCCGATGCCGAGATCGAGCGCCAGGCGGAGCGCGAGCTGCTCGCGACCACCGAGCGCGACCTCGTCATGAGTCATTACCAGCGCGACGCGATCAGCGACTACTACCTCGAGCACGAGCTGGACCGGCCCCGGCCCAGTATCAAGCACCTGTACGACGATCCCGAGGCCCCACCCTACGTGCGCAACTACCTGGCCATGGTCGTCGCCCAAGTGCTGCTCAATCAGTTCGACGAGCAGATCCAGAGTCGCTACCGGTTCGAGCTGGAGCACATGCGGGTCAGCCAGCGGTACTTCGCCCGCACGATCAGCCTGCTGGCCGCCCTGCAGATGATCAACGCGAATCGCGGCATTGTCGAGCCGATTATCCAAAAAGGCCTCGACTCCATGCCATTCGAAAAACATGATCTGATCGATTATGTGAAATACGCGGTGCGGGCATCGAAGAGCATCTTCGAGCGGCGAGTAGTCGAAGATCATTTGAACCGGATTCGGTCCAATCTGCAGCCCGGGCTGGTTCCGCTGGGCTGCGAGCTGGAGCTGAGCAACGTCGGCGCCGCCGCCGTCGAGCCTCAGCGCAGCGCGACAAAGGCCGTGGATTCGGTCTACGATGGCTTCCGGTACTTCTACGATTTTCACCTGGATGTGCTGTGCTGGAAGCTGGGTGGCTACATCGACGACCACAGCGGATACACGGATCGTCCCCGTCGGCGAGGGTTCTTCGAGATCGCTCCGGGCCGGCTCAGCGTAGCGGGCGAGCTGTCGCGGCCGGCCACCGCCGACCCGTGGCTCTTGAGCCAGTTGATCAATCAGTTGGTCGCCTTCTTTCAGGTCCGCCCGCACAGCCTGCACCTGTCATTCCAGTTGCGCAAAAACCAGATCGACAAACAGCGCGTGCTGCCTCTGGGCTTCGTCCAGTGCCTGCTGGCGCTCGGCGGCGGGCCGGCGCCCGGGCCGCAAGGGATCTGGATCTCGCGCCTGTGCCAGGGGGAGATTACGCAAGTCACCACCGACGAGGAGTTCGTCTTTGCGCGGACCAGCCGGCGCAACTGGTACCTCGGCGGCGATGACATCGGCGACAGGCCGCCGGCCCAGGCCACCACCCATATCCAGCAATACAAGTTCATTCGACTGGAGAAGAGCACGAATTACGAGCCCCTGATCCTGTGCCTCAAGGGGCTGCAGTTGGGTTTCAACCCAGGCGATTACCTGCGGCCCGAGCAGATGCAGGCCGATCCTCGCCTGGCCCGCGATTACCAGGAACTAAAGGAATGGGCCGCTCGGCCCACGGAAATCGGCCGGCAGACCATCAGCCGATTCCTCGACGCCGTCCGCCAAGGGCTCCTGAACGAGCGTCATCACCGCCCGGCCCACAACCTCCACTACATCGACTGGGCCCTCAGCTCCATCGAAGCCCAGTTGATGCACTTCAACCAGCAGTTGAATGAGCCGAAGCCCTGATACGTCTTCTGGGTGCTTCGCATATTCCGGGTGGCAGCGTCAAGGCCGAAGGCTCGGGCTTGCAGTGACGCCGTAGAGACGCAAGATTTTGCGTCTCTACAGATGCCCTTACGGGCACACTACAAACAAGCTGCGCTTGCCGCTGCCACCCAAGGCTTAATGACCTGCTACGAGACACTCAGGTGTAATCGGCATCACAGGTGCTGGCGATCTACTGATGCATGTGCTTTCTGTACTCCGGCGTCTGCTTGAGCCTGGCGATGGCACAGCGGGCGATTTCGTCGTGGTCGAAGGCCATCGGGGGCAGGTGCTCGATATCGAACCACTGGGCGTTGGCCGCGTCATCGGCGGCCTCGATCTGCTCCCAGTTCTTCCCGGCGATACCGAAGTAGGCGACGGTGATCGTGCGTCCTCGCGGGTCCCGGCCGGGTCTGCCGAACGTGCAGAGCTGCTCCAATGGGATGTCCCTCAGACCTGTCTCCTCCGCAAGCTCTCGCGCCGCCGCCTCGGGCAGGTCTTCCTCGATCTCGACGAATCCGCCGGGCAGCGCCCAGCGGTCTTTGAAGGGGCCATGTTTTCGCTGGATCAACAGCAGCCTGGGCTTGTCGTCGAAAAATGCAAACACGGCCGCATCCGCTGTCACCATGGGCCGCGGCCAGTCGTAAACATACTTACCCCTCTGTGCCATGTTCACCTGTCCTCACCTGTTGTTTTCGGTGCGGGGGATTTGAGGGTGCTTCCTTCATCTGTCCCGGCCTTGCTCGTGCGGAGGAAAGCGCATAGTGCTGCGACGTTGTCGATGAATGTTCGGCAATCGATGACGCCCGACTGCGGAGTGGCTTTGTGGTGTGCGAGACGGCCGGTTTCCACCCACGCTCCCCGCACGTCCATGTTCCGAATGATCTCGGCAACGCGCATCGGTGAGATATTGAGGTGTGGCGTCCCCGCGCTTGTGTTCTGCTTCAGCGATGCGCGCGAAACCTCAATTGCGTCCAGCCGCGAAGGGACAATAAATGCGTAATGATCCACCGAACGGTCCTGGCTATAGGTTAGCTGATGCCGGCCGTTGCCGTCGCGGGTGAAGTAGATCGGGCGATTCGTCTTCAACTCGTAGAAGCGAGCGAGTGACCCATCGGGCAGGAGTGAGCGCCGGAGATAGTCCATCGCACGCGGGATGGGCTCGATGTATCTCTGTTCGCCGGTCTTGCGGCAAAGCAGCAGCAGGGTCTCCATGACGGTCTGCGACTCGCGGCCGCTGACGGCAGGAGGCTCGAACGCCCGGTCCCAGACCGGATGCATGTTCGGATCGTACTGCTGGGCCCAGGCCGGCTGCGGCTCCGGCATTTGCGCCAGCAGGAGGAAATCGCATCCTTTTCTCGCGGCCTGAAGATAGCGATCCTCACCGTAGATCTCCCACGCGCACAGCATCGTCTCTATCATCCGGGGCGTGATCGCGTCGTTGATGGCGTAGCAGCCTGTAAAATCCTTGGGCCATTTCGCGGGCCAGGATGGGGGATAGGACGCCCGCCTGACCGGATAGCGCTCCGCGTCCGGCGGATTCATGGGAAAACGGTCATAGTTGTGCGACCATGCCCCGTTGGGATATTGAGCGTTGAGCACGGAGGCCAGGCCGTATTGGACGGCTTCGTGAAGCCGCGCATCCTTGAAATCCAGCAACCGGTCCATTCGCATGAGGAACCGCAGGGCTGCCTGCGTAGTGTCGTCGTCGAGGACAGTGATATTGCCCTGATACTTCCGCGTCTTCCACGCGTGCCAGCCCTGATCGCCGTTGCGGTCCTGCTGTGAGACGGGGTCGGGCGTCTGCCGTCCGTTGAGGTCATAGCGATAGTTGGCTCTTGCCCGTTCACCCCGCGCGAATTCGATGCGATAGTGCCAACCGCCGGAGTGCAGTTGTCCCAAGAGCAGGGCGTCCGCGGCGGCCTTTGCGGCGTCGAGATGCAACTGCTCGCGCGTGGCCTCATACGCATCGAGAAAGGCCTCGCCCACGGCCGGAGTCCCCGGTGGCTGGACCCACACGGTGTCCAAGCCGGCTGTTCCTTCCGCCTCTCGCAGGGTCAGATCGCCGCTGTACCGCCACAGGTAGCCGCCGTGGATGGATACCTCTGTGCTAAAGAACTGCACGGCCTTGTGAAGTGCTTCCTTCGCCTCCGTCCGCGTCGGACCCTCGGCCCGGCAGGGCAGTGGCAGGAGCATGGCTGCAGTCACGATGCCGCATGCCATGCTCGATGCTAATGATCGCAAACATGCACCGCTTTTTCGTCTCTTCTCAAGCATAGGCCCACCTGGACAGATCGAGAACTTGGCGGCAATACCATCGCACATTCTATCCGATTCGCTCTGCGCTTTCACGAACCACGTTGCCGAAATCTGCCATCTCGCATAGAATCCTGTCCCTATGTCTGAAACGTACGAAAGGATTCTGCTGATCAAGCCCAGCTCCTTGGGCGACGTGGTGATGGCATTGCCCGCTCTGTCGGCGCTGCGCAGGAGTTTTCCGCGGGCGCGGATAAGCTGGCTGATTCGCCCGGAGTTTGCCCCGCTGATCGCGGGACACCCGCACCTTGACGAGATCATCCTGTTTGACCGCAAGTCTCTCGGCAGGGCATGGCGGCATCCGCTGGCGCTGCGGGAGTTGATCGGCCTGATCTCCAGGATTCGCCGCAGCCGTTTCGACGCGGTGCTCGATCTGCAGGGGCTTTTCCGATCCGCGTCACTGGCCTGGCTCTCCGGCTGCAAGCAGCGTTTCGGCCCAATCTGGCGCGAGGAACTGGCCCGCTATTTCTACACCACAGCGATCCCGCCCCGGCTCGAATGGGCCCACGTAATCGATTACAACCTCAAGCTCATCGAGGCAATGGGCGGCACTGATCTGGGCGTGGAGTTCGTGCTGCCTGAAAAACCTGAAGCAGCCGCGGCCGCACGCGATTTGCTCTCGCGTCACGGCGTGGACCTCGACCGCTATGCGGTAATCATCCCAGGCTCTGCCCAGGTCAGCAAGTGCTGGCCCGCCGAGCGATTCGCCGCCCTGGCCGACAGGCTCGCCTCGGATCACGGCTTGACTGTCGTGGCAACGGGCAGCAGGGGGGAGAGCTCGATGATCGAGCAGATACAAAGCCTGGCAAAGCATCCAATCGCCAATCTCGCCGGCAGCACGTCACTGCCCCAGTTGACTGAGGTTCTTCGGACTGCGAGCCTCGTGGTCAGCAACGACACCGGCCCCGGTCACATCGCCGCCGCGCTCGCCAGACCCTTAGTCATGATGTTCAGTTGGTCCAATCCTCTGCGTGTCGGTCCCTATGGCCGGCCCGAGTGTATCGTCGCCCATGACATGTCCAGCAGGGGCCTCGCGATCAAAAGCCACAACCCGCAGCACGCCATTCAGTACATCACACTCGACGAGGTCTACGCCAAAGTCGTCGAGCAACTGCACGCCAGAGGCCCGAAGTCGCGTAGATGATGATATTTCACCGCAGAGGACGCAGCGCGGCCTACGGCCGCAACCAAAAGGTTTTGAACAACGAATTCGCACGAATGACGCGAATTTGACCTACCTGTCTTTCCCTATCCATTCGTGTGATTCGTGCCATTCGTTGTTTCCATGTCCTTTTCTGCTCCGGACTTACACCAGCTTCGTTGAGAATGCTTACTAGAAAAACAAGCTGTTGCGCCTTTGCAATGCAGAGGGAAATCTTCGAAATGGAGGCAGAAAGGTAGAGGAACCAAGACTGTGCCGCATCTGAGACTCTGCGATTCAGCATCTGTGCGAGCAAACAATGAATTCCTCTGCGTACCCCTGCGTCCTCTGCGGTTAGAAACTTCGCGCATGGACTATTGAAGCGCAGCGGTCGCAGATGTCGGGGTGCTCAGTGCTGGTCCCCACGGTCGGCCAATAGTTCCAGCATCGCTGGCATTTGGGATGCGGACTTTTGCCGGCGGTGACGGTCGTTTGCGAAGCGCCTTCTTCGAGGTTGACCTCGCTGACGATGCACAGGGCGGCGAACTGCGGGACGCCGAACGCCTTCAGTGCTGCGGCGTCCTCCGGCGTGCAGTGCATCGTGACGGAAGCCTCCTGATTACTTGCGATGATCTTGTCACGGCGCAGGCCTTCGAGGACCCGCAGGACTTCGTCGCGCAGGCCCATCAGCTTCTGCCACTTCGCCTCCTGGCCGGCACCGTCGATGGACGGATCGACCTTGGGCATGTGGGCCAGGTGCACGCTGTCGCAGGCTTCGGGCTTGACCTTCATCGCCTCCCAGGCTTCTTCCATCGTATGCACGAGGACCGGCGCGAACATTCGTACGAGGGCGCTGAGGACATGGTACATGGCCGTTTGACCGCTGCGGCGAGATGGGCTGTCTGCCGGATCGCAGTACATCCGGTCCTTCAGTACGTCCATGTAGATGCTGCTCATCTCGACAGAGCAGAAGTTGTATACCAGCGAGAAAACGCGATGGAACGTGAAGCTGTCGTAAGCTTCGGTCACTTCCACGATCAGCTTCTGGAGCTGCTGCATGGCCCATTTGTCGATCTCGATCATCCGCTCGTAGGGCACGGCGTCTTTGCCGCGATCGAAGTCGTCGATGTTGCCGAACAGGTATCGCAGCGTGTTGCGGATCTTTCGGTACGCGTCCTGCGTCCTGCCGATCAGCTCATCCGTGCAGCGAACGTCCTCCTGATAATTTACGCTGGAGACCCACAGCCGCAGGATGTCCGAGCCGTACTTGGTGATCTCGTCCTGGGCATTCACGTAGTTGCCGAGCGACTTTGACTGTTTCATTCCCTTCTCATCGACAGTGAAGCCGTGGGTCAAGACACTTCGGAACGGCGGCCGCTCGATGGCCCCGAGCGCGGGCAACAGGGAGAGCTGGAACCAGCCGCGATGCTGGTCCGAGCCTTCGAGGTACATATCCACCGGTACGGGCCAATGCTCGCGCCGCTGGCAGACGCTGTACCAACTGCAGCCGGACTCGAACCACACATCGAAGATGTTCTCTTCCTTTTGGAGCTCGTCGAGATTGAAGCCGGGCGGCAGCGGGAAATCATCTCCGAGGATCTGCCGCGGCGAGTGCGTGAACCAGCTATCGGAGCCATGCTTTTCGGTGTGCCGGGCGACGGCCAGGGCCGATTCCTTTGTCAGCAGCGGCCGGCCATCCGGCATGACAAACACCGGGATGGGCAGGCCCCAGCTTCGCTGGCGGCTGATGCACCAGTCCGGCCGCGATTCGAGCATGCCCGCGATCCGCTTCTGGCCCCACGCGGGAATCCACTGGACCTGCTCAACGCTCTTCATTGCCATCTCGCGCAGGGTCTTGCCGGTGCCAGGCAGGGGCTTGTCCACGCCCACGAACCACTGCTCCGTGGCGCGGAAGATCACGGGGTCACGGCTTCGCCAGCAGTGCGGATAGCTGTGCTGAATCTCCCCCTGGGCGAACAGCCAGCCGTGCTCGCGCAAGTAGTCGTTCACGTCCTTCTCGACGTCGAGCACGGATCGGCCGCGAAGCCATGGCGGCACGGTATCGTCGTATCGGCCGTTGTCCATCACCGGCGAATACACCGCCAGCCCGTACTTCTGGCCCGACATGTAGTCCTCCAGGCCGTGCCCGGGGGCCGTGTGCACCAGGCCCGTGCCGTCCTCGATTGTGACATAGTCGGCCAGGATCACCATGTACGCGTCTTTATCCGTCGGGTTGTGCTCCATGAACGGGTGCTTGTACCGCAAGCCTTCCAGTTCGCTGCCACGCACCTCCGCCTCGGAGATGCGATACTCGCCTTCCTTGAGCCCGCCGGCATGTACGACGGCATTGAGGCGGTCCGTGGCGACAACGGACACGAACTTGCGTCCGTCCTTCTGATAGCTGATGGCCGTGTAATCGAGGAATGGGTGCACAGCGACCGCCAGGTTCGCCGCCAGCGTCCACGGCGTCGTCGTCCAGATCATAAAACAAACTTGAGCCTGCTGCGCCTGCTCGCTCGTGAATAGACCCATCTCGACGAGGCGTTTTGTCGTCTCATCCGTCGTGGGGAAATTGACGAAGATGCTCGGTGAAGCCACGTCCTTGTATTCCAGTTCCGCCTCCGCCAGGGCCGTTTCGCACCCGATGCACCAGTGGATTGGTTTGAGCTGTTTATAGACGAGACCCTTGCCGACCAGCTCGGCGAAGACTTCGAGTATGCCCGCCTCATAGCTTGACTTGAACGTCAGGTACGGATTGTCAAAGTCGCCGAATACGCCCAGGTCCTGGAACTGCTGGCTCTGGATCTTCACGTACTTGCTCGCGTACTTCATGCAGTCCCGGCGGATCTCCTGCTTGGGCATCGATTTGGCCTTCTCGCCGAGGTCGGTCATCACCTTCGACTCGATGGGCAGCCCGTGGCAGTCCCAGCCGGGCACGTACGGGGCGTCGAAGCCCGTCATCGTCCTGTACTTGACCACGAAGTCTTTGAGGACCTTGTTGATCACGTGACCCATGTGAATGTCGCCGTTGGCGTAGGGCGGGCCGTCGTGCAGGACATAGAGCGGGGCGCCCTTGCGGGCCTCGCGAATCCGGGCGTAGATCTTCTGCTCGGCCCAGCGCTTGCGCATCTGGGGCTCGCGCTGTACCAGGTTCGCCTTCATCGAGAAACTGGTCTCGGGCAGGTTCAGCGTATCGCGATAGTTATGCTTCTGGTCATCCGACATTACAAGAGTCCTCTAAAGTGCGAAGAAACGAATTGCGTATGATACGTGCCTATTGCAGCCGCGTCAAGGCCGCAGGCATTGGCGATCAGGGCGAACGCAAAGTCGCCCAGACGGGCGAAACTCAGTTGCCGCGTTCTATTGGAACCCGCGTTCTCGACTGCGAGAACGCGGTTGCCATAGACGGCCAGTACCCTTGGCAGGCGGGCTTTTCCGACTTTGCGTTCGCCCTGCATTGGCGATGGCTGCACCGTATCTCAGCGGGACCATCGCCAAGCTGCGCTTGCCGCCGCCACCCATGAACCTTGTGCTTGCTCTGCCACAATCCTGGCGTGCACCCGTTCACGAAGCAGCCGCAGGGCGTTCTTGACAGGGTGAACCTGGATTCGTAGAGTACTATGGATGGCGAAGACACTGTATATCATTGACGGTCACGCCCATATCTATGCGGCGTACTATGCCCCGATGAAGCAGCGGCTGACCAGTCCGAGCGGGGAGCCGACCAAGGCGACGTACATCTTCACGACAGCCTTGTACGGGCTTATCGAAAAGCAGAAGCCGGACATGCTTGTCGTGGCCCTGGATAGTGCGGCTCCGACGCACCGGAGCACCGTTTTTGCGGAGTACAAGGCCCATCGGCCGCCGATGCCTGACGATATGCCGGTGCAGGTGAAGCGGATCGAGCAGATCCTGGAGGCGATGCGGATCCCGGCATTGCGGATGGACGGGTTCGAGGCCGACGACATCATCGGCACGCTGGCCAGGAAGGCCGCCGCCGACGGGGTCGAGGTGTTCATCTGCTCGAAGGATAAAGACATCCTGCAACTGCTCGATGGCCGGATACGGGCGTTCGATATCAAGACGGGCAAGGTGATCGACAGCCGGGTAATGAAGGAGGAAATGGGAATCACGCCGGGGCAGATCGTCGATTGCCTGGCCCTGGAGGGCGATGCGGTGGACAATGTGCCCGGCGTGCCGCTGATCGGGGAGAAGACCGCGCGGGAGCTGATCCGCACGTACGGCGACCTCGATAACCTCTACACCCATATCGACGAGATCAAGGGCAAGCGCGGGGAGAACCTTCGCAACTCCAGGGAGCAGGCGTACATCAGCCGGGGCCTCGTCACCCTCGATTGCGAGGTTCCGCTGGCGATGGACTACGCGGCGTTTGCCGTGAAGGAGCCCGACAAGGAGAAACTCGCGGCGGTCTTCAGCGAGCTCGGCTTCAACCGGCTTCTGAGCAAGCTCAATCCGCAGGAAAGCACCGCCGAGAGCCCGAGCGACTCTGGGCCGGCGGTCGAAGCGTCGCTGCTTCCGCCGCCACCACTCCCTCGCGATCCGACAAAACCGCTGTCGGCAGGAACCACGGCCCATCAGTACACGCTGGTCGATACGGCGGAGAAACTGGCCGCTTTGATGGCGGAGCTGCGGAAGCAAGAGCTCATTTCCGTCGATACGGAGACGACCTCGCGCAATGCGGTGCGGGCGGAACTGGTCGGCGTGAGTCTTTGCTGGCAGCCGCATCGGGCGTTCTACGTGCCCGTAAAAGGGCCGCTCGGCTCGTTGCATTTGGACGTGGCGACGGTCCGTCGCGAGTTGGCCCCGATCCTGGCGGACGAGCATGTCAGGAAGATCGGCCAGAACCTGAAGTATGATTTGATCGTGCTGCGAAATGCGCAAATGCCGGTCCGCGGCGTGTATTTCGATACGATGGTCGCCTCCTACTGCCTCGACCCCGAGCGCATGTCCCATGCGATGGATAACCTGGCGATGGACTTTCTGGCATATGAATGCGTGCCCATCGTCGCTTTGATTGGCAAGGGGAAGAACCAACTGACGTTCGACCTTGTGGATCTGGAGGCCGCCTGCGAATACTCGGCGGAAGATGCCGATATTACGTACCAGCTTTACGTGTGTCTCAAGGAGCGATTGGAGCGTGAGCCGCAGCTCAACAGGCTCTTTCATGAGGTCGAGATGCCGCTGGTCGAGGTGCTGGCGGAGATGGAATACAACGGTGTCTCCATCGACAGGGGCCTGTTGCGGCAGATGTCGGGCGAGCTGGACGAGGCGCTGAACCACGTCGCCGAGCGCATTTACCAGGGGGCGGGGACGGTCTTCAACATCGACTCGCCCAAGCAGCTCGCGGAGGTGCTGTTCGACCGGCTCAAGCTCACGTCGAGGCAGTTCGGCAAGGGCGGCCGCAGCACGGACGCGGAGATCCTGGAGCAACTTGCCGACCAGCATCCGATCGCGGACATGATTCTCGAATACCGCACATTGGCGAAACTGAAGAACACGTACGTGGACAAGCTCCCTTCGCTGATCGACCCGAGGACGCACCGATTGCACGCTTCGTTCAATCAGACGATCACGGCGACGGGGCGGCTGTCCTCCAGCAATCCGAACCTGCAGAACATTCCCGCCCGCACGGAGCTCGGCCGGAAAATCCGGGCCGCATTCGTGCCGGCGAAGAAGGGCGACTGCATCCTGAGCGCCGATTACAGCCAGATCGAGCTGCGGCTGCTCGCCCATTTCTCGAAGGACGAAGCGATGCGGGCGGCGTTTGCGGCCGACCAGGACATTCACCGCTTCGTGGCGTCGCAAATCTATAACGTGCCGCTGGATAAGGTGACCAGCGAAATGCGGTCGCGGTGCAAGACGGTCAATTTCGGGATCATCTACGGGCAGGGGGCCCAGGGCCTGGCCCGTACGATCCACATCAGCCCCGGTGAAGCCAAGCAATTTATCGAGCAATACTTCGCCCGCTACGGCTCGATCCGGGCGTTCATCGACGAATGCATCGCGAAGGCCCGCCGGACGGGTTACGCGGAGACAGTCCTCGGCCGCAAACGGCAAATCCTGGACATCAAGAGCAAGAACCCCGGCCGCCGGGCCCAGGCGGAGCGACTGGCCGTCAATACCGTGATTCAGGGTTCCGCCGCCGACATGATCAAACTCGCCATGCTCGCCATCCATCGTCGGATTGAGACGGAGCGACTGCCGATAAAAATGATTCTGCAAGTCCACGACGAACTGGTCTTTGAATTGCCCGCCGCGGAGGCTGCGGACCACGCCAAATGGATCTCCGAGGCCATGTCCACCGCCATCCAATTCGACGTCCCGATCAAGGTGGACACCACCTGCGGCCCCTCCTGGCTCGCCGATAAGTGAGGAGTACACGCCAAGATGATGGCGAAATCTACCTTGCGTGAGTGGCCGGCTTGGACGATATGGCAGTCGTATCTTGCCTTGAAGTGATCAGATAAGCATGTTTGATCGGGAGCCCAGAGAAAGCACTGTCTCTGATCTCCACAACGCCGTGTTCAACGTTAATTGCCTGCTGGAATGCGGCAAGGGCCGGGCTGTCGGGCTCGATCAGAACAATTCGAGACAACTTCACCAATTCATCCGCATCAAGGACTAAGCGAACCTTGTCGGATATGTACCGTAGCGAGTCCGCCTTGTCCTTGGCAATCCACGAAGAGGCAACGACAAGATCCCACACGTCCGGTGCGTCTTCTCGGAGCAACAATGCGAACAGCAGAAATGCTCCCCTTTCTGCAGCCATTTCCTGCTCTGCTTGGACGAGTTTTTCAACGATTTCTTTCATATCTTTTCCAACAGTAGCTTTGCAGCCGAGATCATCGACTGCGCGTCCGGCCCCTTCGTGGTGCCTATGGTCTGATACCGTGCGTTCGGATTCCACTGGGCTACGGTCGACCACTCAGTAAAGAGACTTGTCTTTATGAACTCCTCTCGTCCCGTCAGATGCAACAGCACATCGAGATCGTGAGTTCGGAAACTCTGGTAATCCTTGAACTCACCAGTCGTTGATGGATAACCTGGCCAGTTCAATGTGTGGCATATCTTTGCCTTCAGAGCGAGCTCGACAGCATAGCCGCACAGATAGATAGCACCATCATATCTCTTTGACACCAGGAGAATGCTGGCATCCTCAAGACGCGCACGGGCAATCTCCGTTACGTTCTTCGTCGTGATCATTGATTGCGTCCGTTCTCGCAACAACTCATGCTACACATCGTCTCTCGTCCTCCTGGGCAATCATCTACAGAACAACTCAAAAGAGTGTAGCACAATCCTTGAAGCTGTCAACCGATGATTCTTTGAATTCTGCGTTTTCCAGATCATCCTCTATAACTCATTTCTCACTTCCAGATTGTCGAGGTAGAAGACGGTTGCGCTGGTGGCGTTGCTGGTGAAGCCGAGCCAGGTGAGTTGCTCAAACGTGTTGCTGGCAGTCCTCATGTTCTCGAACGTTTTGGGAGATTGACCGGGAAGGGTGACGGTCAGGTCCCAGGTGCCGCTGTTGTTCTTGCCGAGGTGGGCGGTGATCTCGAAGCGCGTCCATTGGTTCAGGGGCAGGCGGAGCAGAGTCTTGCCGGTGGCTTGGAGGCTGTCGCCGTTGATAGAGAGGCTGGGACCCACGCTGTAAGGCGAGACTCGCCAGTCGCGCCACTCGTGGCTGATGGAGACGCCGGGGCCGATGCGCAGGTCGAATGCGCAGCGGGTCGTCCCTGAGCCGTGGTTTGGGGAGTACACCAGGTGCGGATTCCATGCGTTTTGCAGGCCGGGGGCGTCCGTGATCTTCAGGCTGTGAGTGCCGCCCGCGGCTGTCTCATCAGTCACAGCGATCGAATCACCCTTGTTCTCGACGTTCGCCTGAGCGTCCTGGGGCTTTTGGCCGACGGGCGTTTCCTCGAAACCGTCCTTGATTGTCACAGGCGGCGGGCCCGGCGGCCATTCCAGCGGCGGGTAGTTCACTTCATTCGCCTTCTCGATCCAGGCGGGATCGCCGTACACGCCTGCCTTGCTGTAATCGAAGGGCGTGAAGCCGATCTTGAGGGCGGGGGAGTCCAGCTTCAGGCGGAAGTCGAGATTCTTCACGTCGACAAAGCCGGGGTCGGCGAGGATGGAGTGCTGGTCACGGCCCTTTTGTAGGCGCCACTGGTCCAGCGACAGGCCCGCGAACTTCACCTCTTGTCCGGCAGTGTTCCAGTAACAGTTGTTATCCATGTTCACGTTGACCTGGGTCCAAGGTCCGGACAGCAGGGGGCCGGTCTCCCAGTACACGATGTTCTTTTCGAACGTGAAGGACAGGTGCTGCTCGACGCGAGTGGCTTGGACCTGGTGGAGCATGCTGTTGACCAGGATATTATTGCGGATGACGTTCTCTTTGCCGTAGTGCTGGTGGAAGCTGCCGGTCTTGGTGTTATAGACGAGGTTGTTCTCCATGACGATGCCGGTGCTGCCCTCGTCGGTGTACAAGCCCCCAGCCGCCGTAGGAGTAGGCGTAGATATCGTGAAAGATGTTGTTGCCGACGACCGTGCCTTCCGAAGCTCCAAGCGTGTAGATGCCGCCCATGTCGCTGAGCACGGCCCAGCCGAGATGATGCGCACGGTTGAAGCTGATGTTGTTGTGTTTGGCGATACTGCCGGAGTAGCCCCAGACCCAACCGGCCGAGATTCCGGTGTAGTACATATCGGCAATCTCGTTGTGCGTGACGGCGTTGTCACCGCTGTGACCAATCCAAACGCCGACGGCGCAGGGGAAGATTCGCCCGCCGGCGCGGAGGATGTTGTTGTCCACGGTGATGTGGCCGGTCTGCTCTGGCTCCTTCTTGGGCACGCTCGACTCGCCGATGCGAACGCCGCCGGCGCCGAAATCGTGCACATAGCATTTCTGCAGGGTGCAGTTCTGGCAGCCCTTGTGGAACCAGACGCCGTACCGGCCGAAGTGGCCGAACTCGCAATCCTGGATTGTCACATTTCGGGCCCCATCGGCCATCACCACGGCATCGATTGGCGCAGCGGCCTGGCTGGCCTCGAATCCACCCGGTGGCATGCGGTACTCGGCGTGAAGGAACGTCAGGCCCTGGATCGTGATATTCTCTATATACTTCTCGTTCTCGACGTCGCCCGCCAGGATCAGAAACTTCTCGACGACTGGGGCGACGACCTCCGCTGTGTGCATGTGTTCGCCCTCGCGAGGCATGTAGTAGAGCCAGCCGTCGCGTGAAAGGAACCACTCGCCCGGCGCATCGAGTGCGGTCCGGAAATTCTCCAGGTGGAACCGGTCACCTTTTCGCCAGGGGTTCCACGGCTTCATGCCCTCGCCGGTAGTAAGTATCACCCATTTCTCCCGACTCACACCTTCGATGAAGCGGGTCGTGTTGTCCCAATTGTGGTAGACGACCATTTGCACGTCATGCAACTCCTGCTCGCTGAGTCCAAGCAGCGGCTTGACGTCCTCGGGCCGGGCGGTTACGGTCTGCCTGGCCCTGGCCGGCCTGCTTCCGGAGCCTGCCTGGAGCGTTTCCTGATGAATGTCGAGGATGTGGTGATAGAACTTGTTTGGCGTGCGGGCCCGCGTTGCCCGCCGACCGTTGACGAACAGTTGCTCGAAGTACCACGATCCATCCGCCGCTTCCGGAATTCGCACGCGCCAGATGCCGTCGTTGCCGGGTTCGAATCCCTGAATAAGCTTGCCCCCGGAAAAGACCGGCCGGGCGCCCGGCGCGGCTTCGTAAGCGACGCTGCTGTCCTGTGCACTGAGTGAAAACGGCTTGGTCAACTGATACAGGCCATCGGCAATGATGACGTGCGACTGGTCCGTCGCGGCCCTTCTGGTGTTGCGGAGGATATCGCGGGCGCGTTCGAGGGTCGCCACGGGTCCGTCGGTGCGTTCCGCATTCGGCTGCGCGATCCGGCCGGACCAGCTATCATCACCATCAGGGGACACGTATATCGTCACGGCCTTCGCACGGATCGGCAAGCTGAGCATGCCCATCAACACCAGTACCACGGATGCAGGGATCAAGCGGCGGTCTTTCATGCACGGTCTCCTTGTCTATTCCGCGCCCTTCGGTGCAGTCGGTGGCCACTCCAGCGGTGGATATGTCACCTCATCGGCCTTTTTCACCCAGGCGGGGTCGCCGTACACGCCCGTCTTGGCGTAATCGAAAGGCGTGAAGCCGACCTTGAGGGCGGGGGAGTCCGGCTTCAGGTGGAAATCAAGCTTCTTGGCATCGACAAAGCCGGGATCGGCGACGATCGAGTGCTCATCGTGCTTGTGCTGCTGGCGCCACTGGTCGAGCGACAAGCCCGCGAATGTCACTTCCTGCCCGGCGGTGTTCCAGTAGCAGTTGTTGTCCATGTTGACCCGGACCTTGGTCCACTGGCCGGCGAGCAGGGGGCCGGTCTCCCAGTACACGATATTCTTTTCAAAGGTAAACGATAGGTGCTCCTCGACGCGGCTGGCCTGGACCTGATGGACCTTGCTGTTGACCATGATGTTGTTGCGGATGACATTCTCTTTGCCGTAGTGCTGATGGAAGCTGCCGGTCTTGGTGTTATAGACGAGGTTGTTCTCCATGACGATGCCGGTGCTGCCCTCGTCGGTGTAGAGTCCCCAGCCACCATAGGAATAGGCGTAGATGTCGTGGAAGACGTTGTTGCTGACAACCGTGCCTTCCGAGGAGCCGAGGGTGTAAATGCCGCCCATGTCGCTGAGGACCGCCCAGCCGAGATGGTGCACGTGGTTGAAGGTGATGTTGTTGCGTTTGGCAATGCTGCCGGAGTAGCCCCAGACCCAGCCGGCCGAGATTCCGGTATAGTACATATCGGCAATCTCGTTGTGCGTCACGGCGTTGTCACCGCTGTGGCCAATCCAGACACCGACGGCTTCCGCATGAATCCTGCCACCGGTGCGAATGATGTTGTTGTCCACGGCGATATGATGCGTGCGGGAGGGCTCATCGGATCTGTTCCGGCCCTCGCCGATCCGGACACCGCCGGCGCCAAGGTCGTGCAAGAAGGATCGCTCGACGCGGCAATTCTGACAGCCTTGGCGGAACCAGATGGCGTATTCTCCGCTGTGGCCGACTTCGCAGTCTTGAATCGTGACATTACGGGCGCCATCAACCATGATCGCCGCCTCGGTGGCAAAGGCGGCCTGGTAGGGCTCATAGCCCGTCGCGGGCAGTGCGTAGTCCTGATGATGGAACGTCAAGCCCTTGATCGTCACTCGTTCGACGAACTTCCCGGCTTCGGGCCGGCCTTCGAGGATCAGCAGCTTTTTCGCAACCGGCGCGGCGACCTCGGCCTTGGCCATGTCCTCGCCCGGGCGGGGCTTGTAGTACAGCATGCCGTCGCGAGCGAGGAACCATTCGCCGGGCTCGTCGAGAGCGGCCTTGAAGTTCTCCAGGTGGAACCGCGTGCCGGCGGGCCAGCCGGAGTAACTCTTCAGTTGCTCGCCCGTGGTGACGACCTGGCTTTTGTCGAAATCGACGCTCTTGAGGTAGCGTTGCGTGATGCACCACTTGTGATACGCCACGAGGACGACGTCGTGGACTTCAGCTTCGCTGAGTCCCTTCAACGGGGCAAGGGCCTCGGCCGGCAGATTCGTCGTTCGCGTGAACTGGCCTGGTTTGCCTTCAACAGGCACTTCCTTGCTCTCGCCCATGTGGAGATAGAATTTGTTGGGCGTCCGGGCCCGCACAGCCCGTTGGCCGTTGACGAACAACTGCTCGAAGTGCCACTGGTCGCTCGCTGCCTCCGGGACACGCGCTCGCCAGAGTCCGTTCTCCGCCTGCTCGAATCCGCTGATGATCTTGCCCCCGGAGAAGACCGGCCGGGCGCCCTGAGCCGCTTCATAGATGACGCCGCCGTCGGCGGCATTGAGTGTGAACGGCCGCACCAATGGGTATCGGCCGTCGCCCACGATGACATGGGCTTCGCCGGCGGCGGAGGACCTCTTCTGCCGAAGGATGTCCCGGGCACGCTCAAGCGTGGCGACGGGGCCGTCGGTGCCCTCGGCGTTTGGCCGGCTGAGCCCGCCGGACCAAGTGTCTTTGCCATCAGGGGACACATAGACCGTCAAGTCAGCGGCGCATACCGGGGATGCCAATATGCACGCCAGGAACAGTCCAAACGATGCGATGGTGAAATGCGATTCCCTCATTTCGTCTTCTCCTGTCATTATGTAGTGCGCAAAGAGGCTCAGAGTCGGACGAGCTGCCCGTTCCACTCCGGGATCGTGCTTGCAGCGCAGCGAATGAAGCTTGGACCTATAGGACACATGGGACCTATGCTTGCGTTCCATGCGGCATCTACGCTGTCAGGTTCTCCCACTGGATTCCGAGCTTCTTGCAGGCGTAGCCGATCTCCCTCATGTAATCGCCATAGCAGGTCATCCAGTGGAAGCCGGGCATGCGTTCGGCCAGCTTCTGGCTGTCACACGCGAAGCGGATGTCGATCTGGCAGCGGCAGATGTCCATGAACGGGGCGTCGATGATCTCGCCCTTGAGGCCGACCCATCGCTTGATCAGGAAATCGGGGACGATGTTCGTCACGACCTGACCCTTGCGCATCTCGACTTTTGGCGCTGCCCCGTAGTCCGACTCAAAGTGCGTCAAAAGGCGGACGGGCTCGAGGTCCTTGCCGTTCATCTTGCGCGGGCCGGTGCAGTGGGCGAGCGTAATGACGCCGTCGTGCGGATACGTCGGATCATTCAGGAACATGGGCTTGCCCGAGATGTTCACCATGAGGACGCCGGAGGGGATGACCACGAAATCGGACTCACAGAACGCCAGGTAGCCCGCGTCGTTGAGGAGCGAGAGGGTCAGGCACGCCGAAGTCTCCGCCAGCGGCATGATCGTGCCCATGCAGCCGTTGATCGTGATCGCCCGGCAGTCCGCCTTCTTCATCAAGCCGATGAAGACCTCTTCGAGCAGGAAGGCGTTCTCGACGAATTCCGGTTTGGTCTCCAGCGTGACACCGGACGCTTTGAGGTACTGAGCGGCTCGCTCTTTCGCCCGCGTCACGGCGGCGCTATCAGCCCGGGCCTCCTTGATGAGCTTGGCGAGATCGTCGTAGGAAATCGTCTGCATGTCGAACTTCCACACGTCGCGGACGAGAGTGGGCACGACGTCTCTCGGCTGGGCCCAAGCGCCGGGGCCGCCGACACAGAGGATTCGCGTGCCGACTGTGTTCTGCAGGCCGGCCAAGGCACGCAGACGCCAGAGGATCTCGTCCTGGCTGTCCACGATCACGTCGCCGTCGTCGACGCCCTGGACTTTCAGTGCGTCGGTGTGCTGGCGCAGATAGCGGGGACTGATGATCTCGTACCAGAGATAGACCGGCCCGGATTTGTGCCGGCAGAAAAAGATCATGTTTTTGCTGCGCTTGCTCAGTACGTCAAATGCGTTCTGCGGTCCGCCGGCGGCGTAGACGATGGTGACATCGGCCTGCTCCAGGCCGTCAATCTTCGCTGCCTCCTCCGCCGAACGGATGCCGACAGGTTTGGCGAACTCCACAGGGAAGTCCGCCCGCTCTTTCATCTTGCTCAGTTCGCCCTGGATGCGGCCCAGTTCCTGCTCGGCCTGCTCCCGGGTCGCGATACCGCCCCAGGACCGCCAACTCGTCTGAGGCCGACGAGTCGGGATCTCATAGACCAGGATGGGCCTGACGACAAGCGCCCGGCGCTGCGGGCCCGTCCGGTCGTCCGACCCGGCAGCCATCGCTACGCTCGACCATGTCAGGCCGGTCAGGGCTACGCCCAGCGCGCCCGCGCCGCTGACGCTCTGCAAAAACCCCCTGCGGCTGATCCCGGATGCCGACTGTCCCTGCCCGCCGCACGGACAGCACGTGGTTCGCATCGAATGGTTTGTCTCATTCTCGTGTGTCATGTGTCATCCCCTTACCGTAGGGTGCGTATCACGCACCATTCAACTTTCATCCGTGTCGCGGGCGCCGGCGTCCGCGATATGCTTGACCAGCCGCAATATACACCCGAATGCATCGGGTCTCAAGGCAAAAACCCCTAAGGACGTAGGGAAATAGACCGCGGGCCGGAGGTAGTACGCAAGTCGCGCCATCTATGTCCCCCTATCCTTGGCGAAGAGCCTTGTTCCAGCCTTTGAAATCGGCTACAATACACTCTGGTCACAGCCGGGTGACCTGAGCGGTCTTGAGACACGTGAACCGGCACGAGTGCGCGGAATGGCGTGCCACATATGTCCGGTGAAGAGGGAGGTTGAGACTATGAAACAGCGAATCCTGGTCATTGCGGCTGTCTCTTTACTGCCGGCGGTGTGCCTGGGGCGTGGCGGCTCGCTTTTCCCGTACGCCTGGTACGTCCCCTTCGATCGGCTCATCGCCAATACGGAGGCCTTCATCAGGGAGCACCCCAACGACTCGCAGGGGTACTATACCCTGGGCCGCATGCACTATTTCACTTTCTTGAATCGGGTTCCGTTCATTCCAACCAGAAAGCCGGACAGTCTTCCCCCGGACAATGTCGCGCCCGACTGGCAGACTATTGAGCAATGGCCAGGTGCTGACAGCCTGCTGTATGATGTGCGTAAGGACCAGGCACAGCAACTCGTTCTGGAGGCGTGGGGTTATGCGACGCGGGCAGATGTGCCCTCGTCGATGTTGTTGGAGTTCGATTCCGAGGTCTGGCGCAAACTGGAGGAGTTGATCCGCGAGGGATGGAAGCCGGAGTACCTCGATACCGACAAGGTCCTTGCCCATGCCGGCGCGGCGGTCGACAATTTCGAGAGAGCTTTGGATCTGGACCCGGCGAATGGCCTTTATTACCTGAGTCTGGCTAGCCTGTACGATGAGTACTTGTCCTATACGGCCGATGCGAACATCAGCGAGCATCCGCGACAATTGGCCTGCGTCACCATACCAAAGATTCGCGTGACCTATTACCTCGCTTATCGATTCTCCATTGAGAACGATCACAAGCTGACGGCTCAACCGGTGTGGGCTAATCTTCAGGGAATCGTGAGCCACGAGGCGGGCAGCGCCTATCTGCGACTGGCTGCAGAGAAACCGCCGATTGCCGACACCAATTCCGTCGCTCAGGTCAAAGCCGACCTTGCGAAGCTGGAGAGCCTGCCGACGGTAAGGGGACCGATTACTCCCGTCATCTTCTCCGTCCAGGAGCATGGGTCTGTGCTCGAACTGCTTGCACCAGACACTCACGTGACTTTCGATCTGGACGGGACCGGCCGAGATGCCCAATGGCCGTGGATCAAGCCGACCACGGGCCTGCTGGTCTGGGACCCGCTCAACAAAGGCGAGATCACCTCCGGCCGACAACTTTTCGGCACGGCTACGTGGTGGCTCCTGTTCACCAACGGCTACTTCGCGCTGGACACACTCGACGACAACCGCGATGGATCGTTGTCAGGCCGCGAACTGAAGGGCGTCGGCGTTTGGTTCGACAGAAACGCGAACGGCCGCTCCGAACCGGGCGAGGTCCAGCGGGCCACCCACTTTGGCGTGCAGGCGATCCGCACACGATCCACCGGCTCCGATCACCGGATGCTCATGAGCGCAAACGGCATCGTTCTGAAAGACGGGACCACCGTTCCGACATACGACTGGCTGGTATCCCCCATCAAGCGGAATCCAGGGCCGGACAATGCAATACATTGAATGCAGGGACGAACGTGACGAGACATCAAGATATTCGGCAGCAATGCATCGCGATCTATTCGCTGTACGGCCTGAACGGTCGGGTCTAGATTGCTGGACCAGGGAACTGAAGAGATAGATAGCAGGAGCTGTCATGAACCTGTACCTCCCTTGGCGAATCCGACCTCCCACGGGCAGCCAGCTAACCGTGTTCTTCTGGGCGATCTTTGTGATCCTTGTCGGTTTCGGTGCGGTGTGCTTGTTTTTGGGCTACCGCGCACCGCCGGAAAAAGCGCACGAGGCGGCCAGGGTAATTCGCTGGGGGTACGGCTTCATCGCCGTTGGGGTCGCGATCTACGTGGTTCGCAAGCTGTTCTGTGGCTTTTCCTCTTGACCCAGGCCCAATGCCCGTGATTGCCCCGCTATCTGAGCCGGCGTCGGAACCAGTTCACGGCGCCAAGACCGACTACGACCAGGAACAGTGCGGCCGGCGCTGGGATCACCTCGACAGAGACGAGTTCCACCAGGAATCCCGGATTCGCGAAGTCCTCGTCCAGGTCCTCCTCGATGAAGACCAGTCCAACGCCTGGGGCATAGTACTTGAATTCGCGAGCATCGGGGTCGAGTTCCGTCGTCTCCAGCGTTTGCAGAACATCTGCGAAGTCGCCAAGGTCGATGGAAACAGCCGCATCCAGACTGATGATAGTGGCCTGATCCAGGGCGCCGCTGTTGGGGGCGAACTCCTGATAGTAGTTCTCGCCCACAATGGGATTGGCCCTCATGATGTGGCCGGGCAGCGCGTCGTCCACGCCGGCCTGCCACGACCCTTCGGTGCTAGTCCCGATCAGGTTGCCTTCCTCGTCGTACTCGAAGGCTATCGTGTCCTCGCCCATGTACCAGACGTTGCCCGCCGTGTCCTGGGCGAACCAGTCCCGGGTATCTTCCGCCAGCAGGCCGTCGACAAACTCGGTGTCTCGGACCACGCGGACCTGGACCCCGAGAATCTCCTTGGTCTCGAACGATACGAATGTCTTAGTGAGCGTGGCCTCGCCATTGCCCACCTCTTGTCCCTCGTAGGTGTAGACCGTACCCGGCACCAGCGGGAAGTACGGGTGGTCGCTGATGGACGAGTCCGCTGAGAACGTCGCCGCACCGAAGTCGGGAAGAAACGGGGCGCCGGACGCCACAGGCAATGCACCCAGAACGACTGCCAAGAGAACACAACCGGTCCAACGATATGCTGTTTTCATGGGAATGCTCCTTTCTCCGCGCTCTACCGCTGAGGACATCGTTCTCCCCCCAGAAGGTGAGCTGCTGTCCTTGATGTTGACATGCGAAGCCTGATGACAGCGAATCTGTTCGCGTCATCCCTGTGACGATGGTAGAGGACTGTTGCAGGGCCGGTCCATGAGCAAAACACGGATTCTGCGTCAGGCAGACACGTACAGTACCGAGGAACACGGGTGGCATCATTACCCTATTGTCCGGCATGCGTTCGACGTACGCAGGCGGGATGCAACTGCGCCGGCACATCGGGGGGCCGCTCGTTTGTCCGCACGCGGCGCAGAGCACGGATGTGACGCCGCAGGTGCTTCGCGACATCTTTTTCGCTCCGTCCGAACTGTGCGGCATTGGCATTTACTGTCGCATGGGCGAGATGGACCACCCATCGCCCGGCTTCTCGTTGTGAAAGGGCGACGGTCCGGTAGCCGCGATTCAGAAGCTCAAAGTACAACTTCTGGCCCACGGTGTAGTGCCTGGCCTCATCAGCGCCGAACGACAGTCCTTCCCGCCGAAGGATATCCGTGCGGTACACGGAGCAGATGGTCCGGATGAAATAGTGATATCGGGCACGTTTCGCCGGGTCGTCCAGGAGCTTACGCAGCAGCCCCCTGAGATCAGTCGCCTTCTTGAGCAGGACTTGCCACTGCGGTTTCACCTCGATCTTGCCGGTCCCGACGCACGCGAGATCGGGCGCATCGTCGAAATGCCGGATGAGATTCTCGAGCCAGGATTCCCTGGTGATGATCGTATCCGAGTGCAGAGAGACGAAGAATTCCGTCCGACATTGGGCCAGGGCGAGGTCCAGTGCAGCGCCGTGGGCGTGAGCGCCTATGCCGTCGAGCGGCCCGGGACGGCGCTCAATGAGCCTGATCCATGGCACTTGGCGAAGGTACTCCAGGGAGGCATCCTGTGAGTCGTTATCGACAACCACGAGGTCGTGCGGGTACATCGTGAACCTTCGAACCGCCGACAAACAGAGACGGATCAATTCCGGCGTCCGGTAGTTGACCACGCAGATCGTCGCCTTGCTCTGGATCAGGTCCGACATACCACGAGTGGTTCTCTCATGCAGCCCTCGATAGCTGAACAAAGAGCAGTTCCCAATGACAACGGCCCGCGTTCAGCATGGCGGTCACGCCCCACAACGCCTGAGCGTGCCCCTTCTGGATACCCGCAATCGTAGCCGAGTGCCATGCCGCCGTTTGGTAGGCAAAAAGCGCATTCCGCCTTGAGGAGATACTCAGAGACCGCAGAGTATGTGCGGTGTCGGAGTCTGCACAGACCATGTCAGTTCTGCCTTGACGGGGGCCGGGGGCGGAGCATAGAATGCCGTCCCTGATTCGACCTGGAACCACACCGCCACGTATCTCGCGACTCGCGGAACGGCGACGAAAAGGACCACGGAATCATGATTGAGATCAACGAGAGCTTTTTGAAGCTCCGGGCGGGGTATCTGTTCCCGGAGATCGGGCGGCGGGTGCGGACGTTCAAGCAGAAGCATCCGCAGGCCAAAGTCATCAGCATGGGCATCGGGGACGTCACGCAGCCACTGGCGCCGGCGGTGATCGAGGCGATGCACCGCGCGGTCGATGAGATGGGCCGGCAGGAGACGTTCCGAGGCTACGATGACAGCGGCGTCGGGTACGAGTTCCTGCGGCAGGCGATCATCGACGGGGACTTCAAGTCCCGCGGCGTAGACATCGAGCTCGATGAGATCTTCGTCAGCGACGGGACCAAGTCCGACACCGGCAATATGCAGGAAGTCTTCGGCATCGGCAACGTCGTGGCGGTGGCCGACCCGGTCTATCCGGTGTACGTGGATACGAACGTGATGGCGGGGCGGACGGGGCCCATCAGTGACGGGGGGCAGTATGCCGGGATCGTCTATATGCCCGCGACAGCGGAGAACGGCTTCGTGCCCGAGCCGCCGGACAGGCCCGTCGACATGATCTACCTGTGCTTTCCGAACAACCCGACGGGCGCCGTCGCGACGAAGGATGCCTTGGCCAGGTGGGTCGAGTACGCGCGCTCGCGCAAGGCCGTGATATTCTTCGATGCAGCCTACGAAGCCTATATCAGCGACCCCGCGATTCCCCATTCGATCTATGAGATCGACGGGGCCACAGACGTCGCCATCGAGTTCCGGAGCTGCTCGAAGACCGCCGGGTTTACGGGCGTGCGATGTGCCTACAGCATCGTGCCGAAGCAGCTCAAAGCGTACACGAAAGACGGCAAGGCGGTCGAGGTCAATCCGATCTGGCGTCGCCGGCACACGACGAAATTCAACGGCGTTTCCTATATCACCCAGGTGGGCGCGGCGGCGATCTACACGCCGCAGGGCAAGAGGCAGATTCAGCAGACGATCGACGTTTACATGGGCAACGCGAGCCTGATCTGCGCGAAGCTCACGAGGCTCGGCTACAAGGTCTACGGCGGCACGAACGCCCCGTACATCTGGGTGCAGACGCCCAAGGGCGTGGGCTCGTGGGAGTTCTTCGATCTGTTGTTGAGCAAGGCCAATGTGGTCTGCACCCCGGGCGCGGGCTTTGGGCCGGCGGGCGAAGGATACGTGCGCCTTACGGCGTTCGGCACGCCGGAGAATGTGAACGAGGCGATGGAAAGGCTCGCGAAGCTGTAAAGATACGGCGCGCAGCGTGAATACGCTGCAGAGGATGGATGTGAGTTCTTGCGCAAGACGTATTGCTGTTCTTGTCGTCGCGGCCTGCACCGCCGCCAATTCTGCGGCCGTGGAACCGGCGGTGTCAGACCTGCCGTCCGAATGGCTCCAGGCCTGGCGCAGTCCGGGCGTCGAGTTGCGCCCTCTGCAAATCGTCCATGGCGTGCGTGCGCCGCAAGCGACTCCCGAAGCGATGAAACGCCTCAAGGATGTCGGACTTGGCGGTATCGTGTGCAACGTGGCGTTCGACAGCTACCTGCTCAGCGAAGCGAACTGGCAGACGTGTGTCGACGCGGTCAATGCCTGCGCCCAAGTCGGCCTGCGAGTCTGGATCTACGATGAGGAGGGCTACCCCAGCGGAGCGGCGGGGGGCCTTGTCCTCAAGGAAAACCCCGGCTTCGAAGCCCTCGCTCTGGCCTACGATCCGTCGCGTGCGGACCCGTACGTCATCCGGGCCTCTTACGAGCACACCCACGCCTCCAACAATTTCCACGCAGCGAGGCGCTATCCTAACGTCATCGACAAGGCGGCGGTCGCAAGTTTCTTACGGGTGACGCACGACGCGTACTACCAGCGTCTGGAGCCCTTTTTCGGTAAGACAATCGAGGCGTTCTTTACCGACGAGCCTTCGCTGATGGCTGTGAACATCGGCCCGTTGCCCGACGAGATCCGCAAGCGGGTCCGAGTGGCCGACCCGCTCGATCCGAACGTGCGGCCCTTGCCTTCCGTGCCTTGGGTAGCGGACTTGCCCGACCTGTATCGTCAGCGTTACGGTCAGGACCTCCTCGCCGTGCGGAAGAGCCTCTTCGAAGGCGACACCGACGCCGACCGGCAGGTCCGCCGGCAATACTGGGCGCTGGTTGCAGACCTGCTGGCGGAACGCTACTTCGGCCAAATCGAGCGATGGGCCGGGGCCCACTCCGTCGCGTCGTCGGGCCATATCCTCTGGGAGGAAGAGCTCCTGCACCACGCGGCGCTGGAAGGCAACTCGCTCAAGATGCTCAGCCGGATGGACATTCCCGGCCTGGATATGCTGTCGTCGGACCCCGAGGTGGCTATCCACACGGGCTGGATGACGGCTGTGCTTCCCGCTTCGGCGGCCCTGCTGAACGGCCGGCGGCTCGTCATGACGGAAGTGAGCGATTTCGCCGAGACGATGGCGAAGAAGGGTCCCGCGCCTGTGGCCGACATGTGCGCCGCGGCCGCGTGGCAGGCCGCGCTTGGCGTCACCGAATTTGCCCTGTACTACACCCGCGAGCAACGATCGCCTGAGCAGTATCAGTCGTACTGCGCATTTGTCGGCCGGCTCAACGCGTTGCTGCGAGAGGCACAGCCGTCGCCATGTGTGCTGCTGTACTACCCGATCTGGGACATCTGGTCCGAATACAAGCCTGTCGCGGCCAGATTAGCCGTGGATTCGCAATCGCAGCGGCTGCGTGAGGTCGTCCACTCGTTCATGGACATCGGGCAGCGCATGACCCGCGGGCAGATTTCATTTGCCATTGCGGACCACGAGACGCTGGCGACCGGCCGCGTTCAGGGCGATACAATCCACATCGGGAACGGGCGTTTCAAGGCACTCGTTCTTCCTGCACGTGTCGAACTGCCATCACCTGTCGAGCGGCAGGTCAAGCGGTTCGAGGCCGGCGGCGGTCGAGTGCTTCGCGCGACGCCTTCAGCAAATGTGGATCTGGCATCCGTGGTCGCCATCTATGACAGCGGCTTCGTGAGCCCAGCGGCGGAGCGAATCGTGGTCGGCCGGTTCGTACGGGCCGGCAGGGAGATCATTCTGGCCGTCAATGTCGGCGTCGCGGACTACAACGGCGCTATGACGGTCCGGGAGGCGGCCCAATGGATTGTCGGCGACCCGGCCACGGGGACAATAGGACCCATCGAAGCAGATCGACAGGGGCGCATCGTGCTTTCGCTGCCGCCGCGTGCGGCCCGGATTCTCATCGGGCCGTCGCGCTCGGCCGATGACGCGGTCTCTCCATAGCAGCTTCGCAGGGGTCATGGATGAACATGAGATTCTGCTGAAAAACCCCCTCGTCTTTTTGCGGATTTTGCTTGTCTTGTATAACACTGTCGGGTAGACTCCTGGGGTAAGGCAATGGACTGTCATGGAGGACCGCATGAGCCTTCCCGATCGTGATC
>Ga0214473_10000858_pt1 | contig 41634 bp, 44 predicted proteins | sample RVTome_7_FD_203509 | JGI IMG/M metagenome (GOLD analysis project Ga0214473, IMG submission 203509) | Soil microbial communities from uranium-contaminated site in the Upper Colorado River Basin, Wyoming, United States - RVT98D197 | ecosystem: Environmental > Terrestrial > Soil > Contaminated >...
GCGGGCCTGCCTCGCCTGTGGCAAGTCAAGGCGGGCCTGCCTCGCCTGTGGCAAGTCAAGGCGGGCCTGCCTCGCCTGTGGCAAGTCAAGGCGGGCCTGCCTCGCCTGAAGTTAGTCAAGGAAGGATCACCTCGCCAGCAGGCGGGCAAAGCCCAACTAAACCTTAAATTAAAATGAATGGAGGTAAAAAAGAACCAAACCTACTTCCCACACTTGAGGAAGCCAGTAAAACCGCAGAAGAAAGGGGAGAGCTTGTAAATGTCAAAACAATAAAGGCAGGTCTTCAAGAGACAGAGGAGGAGGTGCTTACAGAGGGCGATGTTTTGAAAGGCGCAAACTCTCTCTTTCGCCAAACCCACACTACGGCCAGTGAGGCCGGCGATGACGAAACAAAAAATAAGGTTGAGTCCTTTAAAAACAATCTTGCCTTTCTTGGCAGTTCGGAACTGGAAAAAGCAAGTCGGGGCATTGCTTCTGATCTTGTAGGTCTGGCCGAGAATAACAAATACGTTTATATTTATGATTCTGAACAGGGAAGCAATAGTTTCGCCGCAAAATTGGTAGACCAACAGGTGCGAGACTTACTTCAAGATCGGCCGGATTTAAAGGAAAGAGTCAAGGTAATAAGGGGGCGCCGTGATTTTGTACTCAAGACCGCAGGTAACCCAAATGCAATTGTTGTTCTTCCGGATACATTTTCATTAACCAGGTATCGAATTACCGAGCAGGCGACCGTCATTAACGCGGAAGGGCTTTATTCAGATCTTTCCAAGCGGCGTTTAGGCAAAGAAAGACCTGGTGATAAAATCTACGAAGTATATTTTGCTTCAGACAAAGAAAGCTCAAAAGATAAGCCTTGGAAAACTTTATCTTATTACGAGGTTGCGCCTGATGCCACAATTTTCGGTAGCATTACCACACCGGACTATGAAACTGGAATCACAGAATTTACGACATATATGGGAGAACAGGGTGTTTCTTCGCAAGCTCCGATCCCGGCTACACCTTATCAACAAGCTCCGATTCCTGCCCACGCTCGCCCTACTCCGGAATCAGAACGCCAGAAAAAGGCGGGTATGGCAAAAGAAATGGCTGGAAAAGCCGGGAGCGCAATCGGCAAAACTTTAGGTAGTTCTATTCCTGTTGTAGGAAATGCTATCGGTGGCTTCTTAGGAGGAAAGGTTGGGAAAATTTTATCCGATCCGATAGGCTTACTTAAAAGAACAGCCCAAGTGGTTGGGGGAGTAATCTTGGCAACCGGAGCTTTACTAATTTCATTTGTTACGACGGCAATCGCGCAGGCTTCTATTGGCCTTTTGGTTTTTGTCTTTTTTGTAATATTTGTACTTTTCGTCATCAATTCGGGCGCCTATATCGTACCCCCGGGGGGGTTTACTTATGGTTATGGTGTCTATGGCCCTGGAGGTCCAGGTCCAATTAGTTACACTGGAACTTGTCCAATTCCAGGCGGTTCAATAACTTGTGGGTCATTACCTTTTCCAAATTCTTGTCATGGAACTAACGATTATTGGAGCTGGCAACAAAGCAATTGCAGATGGGCAATTCCAGTCATGGCCGGCGCCCGTTGCTATCACAACTCAATTCCAGGTAACGTTTGTTATCAGACTAGCGCGAATTGTCCTGAATATGGGTGGGCAACAGACGTCGCTTATTCTGGACGTACGTGTGGTCCTTCCGCTCGAGCCTACTTCCCCTCGTTAAACGGACAGGTCCTCAATTGGACTAGGGTGAGAGGGGGACGTGCTTGTGGAGAATATGCAACCTACACGGCGACGGACGGAACAAACGTTTATGACATATACTTCGTGCATATGGATGGACTGGTTGGAGGAGGCCGATCAGGAGAACCTCTAGGATACCTTACTTGTGACAGTTGCGTGTCGCCACATGCCCATTTCGAATTAAGAATCAACGGTTCATCTGTCGATCCTGACTATTTGTGCGAATAAATCTGATTTCAACTAAAAGTTCCTGATATACTAAATGAATATGGTGGTAAATCAAGATCCGCTTTTTCTTTTTTTTCAGAAATATAAACGCTATGTGACTATTTTCTCATTGGTACTTGTTGTTATTTTCTTTTACCTCATTTTCAAGCTTTTGGCAACAAAACCCGCTCAGCCGAAGTTACCCGAACCTTTGAAAGTTGTTTCGGTTGTACCTGAAAACAACGTCTTTAAGTCATATTTTTCCACAGAGGTAGTAAAATTAAGCTTTAACTATCTTGTAATTCCAAAGAATTTAGAAATATCAATCTCTCCTTTTGTCGAAACTCGAATACTAGATCAGGATAAGCTTACTAAAACAATTTCAATTATTCCCTTAAAAGGCTGGAAAGAAAATCAGGAATACACAATTATAATTAAAAAAGAAAGCAAGTCCGCAAACGGAGTTGCTCTGGAAAATGACTTTGACTTTAAATTTAAATGGGTTGTACCTGAACCAGACGACCCTGACTTTAATCTCTATATTGACGAAAAGGAAGCTCCTAACCCTTGAAATAACCTAACTCGTGAGCCTAACAGGCATAATAAGATGCAAAAAATCTTTATCTTTGGGGTCTTTAAATATTCCGGGCGAGTTTGAGTCACCAAGTTCAATTTCAACATCCTCCCCGCTAACAACTCCCAAAAATTCTTCTAAAAACCTGTAATTAAAAGCGATGGTAAGCCCTTTTTCTACATCACCCTCAACTTTAGAATCAACCCGGTTTTTCTGACTTCCGCTTTTTGAACTTTCGGCTTCTATCTCGACAAAGTCCCCTCCTATATTTAACTTCGTAACGTTTGCCGATTCCCTGGCAAAAACACTGGCTAATTTTACTCCTCGTAAAAATTCTTCTTTATCAAGATTAATTTTAATGCTGGATGTTTTAGGTATAATTTTTTCAAAATCGGGAAATTCTCCACCGATAGTTCTCGAAGTTAAAACAATACTGTCAATTCCAAAAATTATACGGCTTTCTTCTTTTGAAAAAGAAAACTCAATCTTCTCACTTTCGCCACCTAACCTCGACAACTCTGTTAACGCACTTTTCGGAAGAATGAGTTTTTGTTCAGCAAAAACTTTCTTTTCGGAAGGAAAAGGTAGTTTCTTTTGAGACAACCTAAATCCGTCCGTGGAAACAAGTACAACCTCTTTTTCTTTGAAAATTAAAAGAACCCCTGTTAAAACCGGACGGGTTTCGTCAGTTGATACCGCAAACAGGACTTGAGCAAGAGCATCGATAAATTCTTTGCCGGGAAGCGAAGCTGAATCTTTATCAAGCGTGGCTGGAATAGAAGGAAAGTCAGACGTATTCATTCCCGCTAAGGTTGAGTTGAAATTTTCCCTTTCTATTTTAAGTTGCTCTTTTTCTGCCTGTAAAGAAATTGTGCCCGAAGGTAAATTGCCAATAAGATCGGTTATAAAACGAGACGGAACTGTTATTCCTCCATCCTCTTCAACTTTGGCGCCAACATTTAAGGATATTGATAATTCCAAGTTTGTTGCGGAAATGAGAAGTTTGTTTTTATCCGCTGAAATTAGAATGTTGGAAAGAACCGGTAGCTGGGCTTTGTTGCTGACAAAACGTGAACTTATATGTAGTGCTTCAGTTAGATTTTCTTGTAAGACGCTAACTTTCATAAACAAGTTTATTCGCTTCTTTGTTTCATTTCTACCTAGTATTATGTCTAAAAAAGTTTGATTAAAGTAGTTATGAAATCAAGTATTTTGATTCCCCCTTTTTATCATATATTTAATAGTAGTACTAGTAGTAGGTAGTGTGGAAAAGTGGATATTCGTGGAAGAGGAGCCATAAAATGAATTGTTTACATCAAACGTAGTGAGATGTGGACAGAGTTGTGGATAAAAAAACTCTTTTTGTGGATAAGTTGATAAGTTTACTTCAAGTATCCTCATAGCATGTTTTTTATCCCCCGAAGATCCTCCCGAACTTGCACATTGTCCGAAGCTAAATGTGTAATCTTTTCAACAGCATGCATTACGGTAGTGTGGTCACGGTTGCCTACAATGTGACCAACTTCTTCTAGAGGTAGTAAAAGCTGGGTTCTTAAAATATACATAAGGATTTGCCTGGGCTGGGCAATTGGCCTGACTCGGGATTCTCCTAATAATTTTCTTTTGCCTATAGAAAAATATCTGGAGACGGCATTGATTACTTCACTTGGATTGGACTTGATTTTCTGAGGATTGTCAGACTCTCCCTTACCTAAAAGTGACTCGATTAACTCTTCGTTTACCTCTTTCTTATTAACCGAAACCTCTGAAATTAATCGGATTAAAAACCCTTCGATTTTACGAGCTGCATCCACGTTCCCTGCGATTAGATGAACTATGTGGGTTGGAATGTCAATTCCTTTCTGTTTTGCTTTGATTTGCAGTATAGCGCAGCGAAGTTCAAAATCGGGTTCTCCTATGTCAACAATTAACCCCGCCTCAAAGCGGCTTTTTAGCCGTCCTTCCAAACGGGCTATTTCAGATGGAGGTCTATCCGAAGTTAGAATTACCTGCGAGCCTGTTGATACGAGAGCATTAAATGTATGAAAGAACTCTTCTTGAACCGTGTCCTTTCCGGCGATGAACTGAATGTCGTCTATTAGAAGAACCTTGAGTTTTCTATATTTATTCCGAAATGAAGGAGTAGTTTTATTTCGTATTCCTTCAACAATCTCGTTGGTAAATTCTTCACCCGTACAAAAAAGAAGGCTTGAATCGGAATCTTTTTTTAGTAATACGTGGCCGACCGCGCTCATCAAATGTGTTTTTCCGACCCCTACCCCACCCCATATAAAAAGGGGGTTATATGCTGTTCCCGGATTATTCGATACAGCCTCGGCAGCCGCCCACGCCATTTGGTTTGAAGGGGATACGGCAAAGCTATCGAAAGTAAAGATAGGCCTTAGTTTGGACTTGGCTAATGCGGTTTCAAATCGGGCGTAGTTTAAGGAGCTCGCTTCAAAAAGGGGACTGGGCGTTTCTTTTTCTTGTTTTAATTCTTGCTTTACGATAAAAAGTACATCCGTTGGGCTACCTAGAGCTTTTTGCAGCGCATCTTGAATAAGACCGAAATACCTGGTTTCGATTGTCGCTTTTATGAACGAGGACGAGCAGCCCACTTCGGAAACAAATCTCTTCCCGCCGTCTTTTATCTCCGCGAGATAAGTTTGCGAAAACCACGTAGAAAAGTTTGCACTAGAAACAGAAACCTTTATATTTTCGAGAACATCATGCCAAATTTGCTTTTTGTCAAACGTTGCCATTGCGGGTTTTAATGACGTCCTCCCCGCTCTTTAGAGCGGGGTTTCCCTCCAAAGGAGGACGACATATCAGCGTTCAATTCATCCCCGCCCTTCAGTGCGGGGTTTTCTTGAATGCTGTTATAAAATTATCAACCATCTATTAATGCAGGCCTCTAGCGAAAACCCAGCAAGCTGGGAGGTAGCTAGAATCTTACTTGGTGAGAAGGAACCACCGAGTTTAAATCGGCGGATTTCGTTTCAAACGCATAATATTCAAGTTATCCACAATCCGTCAACCCCTAAAAACCCCGAAGGGTTTCTAAAAAATGATTATTCTCAAACTTACTCCTTCGAAATTGAATTTCTTTCTGATATAATCACAGCCAGTATGCCAAAAAGAACATATAAACCCAGTAAGCAAAGTAGAAGAAAAACCTTTGGGTATAGGGCCCGCACAAAAACTAAAGATGGGAGAAAGATTTTAAAAAGACGAAGACAGAAAAGAAGGTTGACCCTGATTCCTTGATTAATCATGCTTGCTCGGCAAAATAGGCTTATAGGTAAGAGGGTTTTTGATAGAATAAAGAAAAAAGGAAACATTTTGCAAAGCAAGAGCTTTGGAGTAGGCTTTTTAGAAAGAAAGGACGTTAACCCACCCCGATTTGGTTTTGTAGTATCAACTAAAGTTTCCAAACGCGCGTCGCATAGGAATAGAATCAAGAGGATTCTCAGGAATGCGGTAAGAGAGAATCTCTTAAAAGTAAAATCGGGTTATGATATTATTTTTCTAGCAAAAAAATCAATTGAAGAGCGGTCAGAAGATGAAATCAAAAAAGAAGTCGATGACTTTTTCAAAAACCTAGAGGTTTATAAAAAAGAATGAAAAAATTATTAAACTCCACACTTAAGGGTTATAAAATTTTTATTTCTCCCTTTATTAAGACGGTGTTCGGCGGGGGATGCAGATTCACGCCGACGTGTTCAGAATATTCTGTAATGGCAATTCGGCGCTTTGGCATTATTAAGGGAGCCTACCTTTCTTTCTTAAGAATTTTAAGATGCAATCCCTTTACCAGATCAAAAGTAGACCCCTTACCTAAAGAGTTTAACTTTAGAAAAATTTTTGTCGAATTAGGGTAATACTTCCTTAAAAAACCCGAGTCAAATTCAAGGAAGACTTTATAATTATGGAAATATTCAAAGTTTTACTTACACAGCCCCTTACCAACGGCCTGGTCCTAATATACAGAATTGTTGGTGGGAATATGGGTTTAGCGATTATAGGTTTTACGGTGTTATTGAAGACTGTTCTTAATCCGCTAACCACTCCATATATGGAGTCGATGAAAAAAATCAAAGAAGTGACTCCTCAGATAGAAAAACTAAAAAAGAAATATAAAGGTGATAAAATAAAATTTGCTCAAGCGCAAGCAGATTTGTATAGAGAAAAAAAGATTAATCCAGGAGCCGGTTGTCTTCCTTACCTTCTTCAAATAGTAATTCTTATTGCTTTTTTTAATGTTTTTACTCGAACTTTGGCCCCGGACGGGGACGTTGCTAGTAGGTTTAATCAGTTACTTTACGCACCTTTGCAGTTTAAGGAAGGGGAGAAAATAAATACATTTTTTATATATAGAGACATTACAAAGCCGGACACGTTTCAGCTTCCGAATCTTACCGTGGCGCTTCCCGGGCCAATGCTTTTTTTGGCGGCTCTTGTACAGCTGATTTCCTCGAAAGTTATGACGCCTTATACTAAGCTTGAGGAAAAACTTGCGAAAAAGACACCAGGAGTTGAGGACGACATGCAAGTTGCAATGCAAAAATCAATGGCGTACACATTCCCACTTATAACTTTACTTGTAGGAATGAAGTTCCCTTCGGGACTCGCACTTTATTGGTTTATGTTTTCTTTGCTCCAGACTTATCAGCAAGTGAGGACTCAGGGTTGGGGAGGGCTAACCCCTTGGATTGAGAAAATAAAACTGGTAAAATTACCAGGTCGATAAAAAGGCAATATGGTAAAAGTAAAAAAGGATAAGAAAACTAAAGACCAAGGATTAATTTTGCTACAGGAAACAACAGATTCGTTATTGGCGTTGATGGGAACGGAGGCAAAAGCCTCTGTTTCAGAAGATAAAGAAAACGATGCGTTTGTTGTTAATATTGACGCCAAAGACGAATCAGGCCTTCTTATTGGAAAAAGAGGGGAGACCATAAACTCGCTGCAAATGGTTTTAGGAATGATTTTTCGACAAAAAACCGGTGAATGGAAAAGAATTTTGGTCAACATTGCAGACTGGAGAGATAAACAAGAAACTCGCTTAAAGGATCTTGCTCTTCAGGCGGCCCAGAGGGTAAGGGAAACAGGGGAAGAACAACAGCTTTATAATTTGTCTCCCGGCCAAAGAAGAACAATTCACCTTTTTTTGGCAGAAGAAGAAGGCGTTAAAACGGAATCAATGGGTGAGGGTAGTGATAGGTATTTAGTAGTTAAACCCAAATAATTTTGCAGTTTCTCCAAAAAGCTCTTCAAAGCATAAATTTTAAATGATATACTCCTTTTGCTCGAGTTTGTAACTCTCGTAAGCGGAGCTTGGCCGAGTCAGAATCGGCAAGAGATTATAGCCCCAAAATACTATTTAAACTAATTTTAAGTATTTTGGTTAAAATTAACTCAAATGGAATTAAAAATCTATTGTGATGGTGGCGCTAGAAATAACCCCGGTCCCGCGGCTTCGGCGTTCATTGCCGAGCTAAATGGGAAAATTTTATACAAAGGCTCTCTTTTTTTGGGTGTTAAAACAAATAATGTTGCAGAATATAGCGCAGTAGTTCTGGCTCTAAAGTGGGTGAAAAATATCAAAGAAAAAAATTTTGATAAGATATTTTTTTTTCTCGATTCCGAGCTAGTCGCCAAACAATTATCAGGGGAATATAGAGTGAAAAGCAAAAATCTACAACCCTTAGTTTTGGAGATTAAGAATTTAGAAGGGGAAATTAGTCTAAAGATTATATACAGAAATATTCCAAGAAACAAAAACATCCTTGCGGACGCGTTAGTAAATAAAACAATAGATGAAAACGAGTGAGGTTTCACGTTTGCCCAAAGATCGTTTTGAAAAACCTGATCATTTGTAAGAACACCACTACTACACGTTGAAAAAATCTTTAAACTAAGCAAAGAGTATGACTTCGAACGGAGGGAGAAAGAAAAATAAAGCCTTCAATATTTTCGTAGTATCCTCGTTAGGACCCTTACCTTATACAGTTTTAAAAAAACTATCGAAAGAAAAAAACAGCAAAATTACCCTAATTACAAACGAAGAGCCTTCTTTTAAAAGATTCGTTGAAGAGAAAAAGTTGGTTAGAAAAATCCTTATACAGTCTGCCAGCTCCTTAGAGACTCTGGGGCCTTGTGACTATTTTTTATATATAGAAAGCGGTTTCGATCGGGAGATCTTTGAGAAGTTACTCGCTTTAGTGCAAAAAAACCAGGCGAAAAGTGTTTTTATTTTTCCTTATAACAGCATTCAAGAAAACCCCGCCCTTCAGGGCGGGGATGAATTGAACGCTGATATGTCGTCCTCCTTTGGAGAAAAACCCCGCTCTTTAGAGCGGGGAGGACGTCATAAAATTATTGATCCTGAAAGAGGAGATATTGGTCAAAAGATAGAGCTTTTAGAAAAGACCAATTTACCTTACCAAATATTTTTAGTCGGGAGAGAATTTTTAGAGGATAAGGAGAAAAGAGATGGTAGCAGTATAGACCAATTGGCGTTAAAGAGGGTTGGACGTTTCCTGCTAAGAAACCTATTTGTTTTTAGTTACCGCAGAAAAAGGGTCGCAATAGAAACTTTTGGAGGAAAAGAACAAAAGGAGGAAGAAGTCACAAATAACAATTTTAATTATCCTTATGTTGATGAGAAAATCTCCCTACGGACTAAACCGATAAAAGATACCCAAAAATTTTATCCGAACAAAAACACAATAAGAAAAAGTTTTTTCAAAACAAACACTTTTTCTCTCGATAAGATATTTCGTAAAATAAAGACCGCTTCCTTAACAAAAGATAAAGTTCGTAAGACAAAACAAAAAAGAACTCTAAGAAAAAAAGATTTTTATTATGCGGGAGCATCTCTGTTTCTAGCAATATTTATTTTACCCTCCCTCCTTTTAGCCTTTACTTTTTTAAACCTTTTAATTGCCGGGGGGTGGTATTTTATAAATAGAGACACGCCATCGGAGAGAACTTATGCTCTCGCGAGATTTTCATCCCGTACTCTAGGGGGATATTTTGAGGCCGTCTCTTATCTTCCAAAGACAAACGTTTTCTTTTCGGGTGCGAAAAAATACAGCTCTTTCCTAGTAAAAACATCAGAAATAGGAATCGAAAGGAACAAAATAAATAGTCTGACTAAGAAGCTATTACAAGATCTATCCGAGGAACGTGGAAACATTATTGGCTTGTCGAAAGAATTATCACTGGAGTTGGATAAATACGCTAGAGATTTGGGTTTTTGGCAGAATGACCTTGGGGGATTCAATAACTATTTCCAAAAATTAAGCCTTGTGATGGTGGGGATTGAAAAACCTGATGAATTGCGGAGTAGAATTTCTTTACTTTCTAAACTTTCTGAAGAAATCCCTGAACTCTTGGGTTTTACTTCTTCAAAGACCTATGCCTTAATAATCCAAAACGAAAAGATTGAAAGACCCACGGGAGGTAAAATTACTTCTATTGCCCTAGTCACTTTTTCGGAAGGTAAGATATCAGAAATTAAAACTTACAACGTGGGCGATCTGGATTCCCGGCTAAAAGGAGAAGTAACACCACCGGAACCAATCAGAAAGTATTATAAAGAGCAGTGGTTTTTGGAAGATTCTAATTGGGATCCTGATTTTGCGGCCTCGGCCCAAAAAGCTTCGTGGTTTTTAGAAAAAGAAGCAGGAGTTCAAATTGATGGGGCTATCGCGGTTAGTACAAAACTTGTAAATATACTCAAAAGTCCTAGCTACGGAAATTTTAACGTTCTTTCAGGGGACAAAATAGGAGACGAAAAACTCTCGGGGGCGTTTTCAAAGCTTTCTTCTAATAGCAGGAAAAAGATTTTTCGCGAAATAGTTGAAGGGCTTACGGATAAAGACATCCAAATATTTATGAAAGCTTCCATTCAAGAAACCGTTGGGGATCTTGGGTGGTCCGGCAGTATGGTTTCAAATAGTTGTGGCGCAAATTGTTTTAATGATTTAGTTGCAGTAATTAATGCCGATTTGGGCACGACAAATGCAGACAGTCCAGTTGATAAGAAAGTACGTTTGGAAATCTCTTTTGAAGAAGCAGTTGTAAAAAGAAAGATGTCAATTTATCTTAAGAACGTAAGCGATAAAGAGCAAAGAAATTATATACGAATTATTGCTCCCACTGGTGTGGGGTTTTCTCAACTAATTTTAGCAAACGGCGCACAAGAGAACATTCCGCTAGAAATTAGTGAGGACGGTTTTTCTGAGGCGGGGGCATTTTTGGTTATTAAACCTTACGGTGAGCTGAAAGGAGTCCTTTCGTGGGAGAGTGGGTTTAAAAAGAAAGGCAACTATCAGCTTTCTTGGATTAAGCAGTCCGGGACAAGCCCCTTACCGATATCGCTTGTTATCCTGCCTCCTAGATACACGGATCTTTATTCATCGGAAAACCTTACCTTGACCAAAGAGAGTAAACTTGAGTATAATACCAATCTAGTCAAAGACGCTGTCTTTCAATTCAGCTGGCGATGACATTATGAATAAGTGAAACTTTTTCATAAAATACCTTTATGGATAAACAAATACTCAAGGCACAAGAAAGGAAATTAACCGGACGCAAAGTGGAACAGCTTCGACGCGAAGGAATTCTTCCAATGAACATTTACGGAAAGAAAATAAAATCTTTTGCGATCCAAGCCGAAGCAAAAGACTTTGAGGAGGTTTTTGAAAAAACCGGCGAGACGGGGTTAATAGAGGTTCAGGTAGATGGTGACAACAGACCGGTTCTCGCCCACAATGTTCAGACAGATCCTGTAACTGATCAAGTAATTCATGTCGATCTTTTGCAGGTAGATCTTAAACAAAAAGTAACAGCAAATATTCCTGTTGAAATAACCGGTGAAGCGCCGGCGGAAAAACAGGGTTTGGGAACATTAGTGCAGTATATAGATGAGGTAGAGGTTGAGGCTCTTCCAACAGATTTACCTGAAAAATTTGAAGTTGACGCTTCTGGACTTACCGAAGTTGATCAAGCCATTTTTGTTAAGAATCTTGTTTTTGACAAAGCGAAAGTTGATGTTAAAAAAGAGAAGGACGAAATTATTGCAAAAATTGAACCGTTAAGAGAGGAGAAGGAGGAAGTTCCGCCTCCCACAGAAGAGGTTCCGGCAGAAGAAGTTAAAGAGGGTGAAGTTCCTGGCGAGACAAAGGAAGGTGCAACTGAAGAAGCTCCAAAGAAAGAAGAGAAAGGGGAGTAGACTTATTTATTCCGGCCAGGAAGCGTTTATTAACAACTCCTTAGGATTTTTTCGAATAGTTTTTATTTCGCCCCATACCGCTTCAGTTACAAAAGGCATAAAAGGGTGGAGAAGTACCAGACTATTAATATATACATATCTTAAAACCCCTAAAGAGACCTCTTTGTCTATACGATCCTTTGTCCTTTCAATGTAATCTGACGCCAGTTGGTCCCACATAAAATGATAGATTGAATCAGCCGCATCAGCAAAACGGTATTTTTCTAATGAAAGATCAACTTTTTTTATAGTTTCTTTCATCTCTTTGAGAATTATTTTATCTTCTTTTAATAATTTATTCTTTTCACCTTCCGAGTAAAAAGGAACTTCTTTTCCATAACTTTCAAAAGAAATTAAGATGAATCTTGCCATATTCCAGATTTTATTTGTAAAGTTGCGGTACGCAATTACTTTATCTCTGGGAAAATTGAAGTCCTTTCCGTTTGCCGTTCCGCTAACCAGTCCCATCCTAAGAGCGTCTGTTCCAAATTCCTCCTGATACTCTTCGGGATTAATTACATTCCCCAGGCTTTTGCTCATTTTTTTTCCGTCAATTGCCCGCACGTGTCCATGAAGATAAACATTGTCAAAAGGAACCTTGCCAGTTAAATAAATTCCGAACATTACCATTCTGGAGACCCACCTTGTGACAATTTCCCAACCGGTTTCCAAAACGGCCGTTGGATAGAAATATTTAAAATCAGGCGAATCAGGATATCCTAGGGTTACAAGGGGCCATTGTCCGGAAGAAAACCACGTATCAAAAGTATCGGTTTCGGGTAAATAGTCGTTACCATCATTTGGTTTTTCAGCTGAAACAACGTAAGACACTTCCGGATCAACGATCGTTCTTTGTAAACCTTGTGTAATATCCTTTAACGCCTCCGGTGGAGTTGCGTTGAGGAAAGATGACAACGGGCCGTGCATTTGGTTGTGGTCTTTATTAATCCATGAAACCCAGATTTTTTCTGCTGTTTGAGAAGTAATTTTGTACCAAACCGGAATTCTTATACCCCAGACATTCTGTCTGGAGATTGCCCAGTCATGCAGATTTTCCATCCAACGTAAGTAGGTGATTTCTCGCCACTTAGGATATATTTTTATTTTCCCCGATTTTACAGCGTTGTAAGCTGATTTTTTAAGAGAATAAGAATCGGAATCAACTTTTACAAACCAATTAGGAAGTACCAAATTTTCAATATAGTCGCCGCTTCGGTAATCAACGGGGACAAGGTGAGTATACTTTGAATTAGTTTTCTTTTCATTAATCAAGCCCTTAGCTTTTAAATCTTCAACAACCGCGGCCCTTGCGTCTAATACGGTAAATCCTCGGTATTTGCCGGCATTTTCATTAAGTTTTCCGGTCCAATCGATAATATTTATGACAGGTAATTTGTGTTTTCTTCCTACCCCATAATCGTTTTTATCATGGGCCGGAGTAATTTTAACTATACCGGTCCCAAACTTAGGATCAACAAATGTATCGGCAATAATTATCATTTCCTTGTCGGTTAAAGGATTTAATACACGTCTTTTTTCATATTTTTTATTCTTTTTGTCGTTCGGATTTACCGCCAAATGAGTATCTGCCATTATGGTTTCAGGCCTGACGGTGGCCAGTTCAAGATATTCAGGGTCTTTATTCACTTTTTCAAGAAGCTTGTATTTGACAAAATATAACGTATCAACCCTTTCTGTATATTGAACTTCGGCGTCAGAAAAGGTTGTACCGTGTTTGAAAGAGTAATTTACCAGGTAATCTCCTCTGTAAATTAATCTTTCTTTTTCCATTCTCCCGAAAGTGTCATATACAGTCTTTATAACATTGGGGTCGAGGGTAAACTTCAGTCTTGACCAATCGACACTTGCGCCCATTGCCTGCAACTGTTCAAGTATTAATCCTTTATTCTCCTGGACATATTTCCAGACCATGTCGTAGAAAGTTTGTCTGTCAAAATCGAAACGAGACTTACCTCGTTTTTTAAGCTCTCGTTCGTATGTTGTTTGCGTCTCAATTCCCGCGTGGTCTGTACCGGGAAGCCAAAGGGCGGGGTCGCCTTTCATTCGATGCCAGCGGATGAGTAGGTCTTCAATTGCAACCATTAAAACATTTCCAATATGCATTCTTCCAGAAGCATTCGGTGGGGGAAGAATTATTGTAAATGGTTTTTTGGATTTGTCGACTTTCGGAGTAAAAGCCCCTGATTTTTCCCATAGAGAATAAATTTTCTTTTCGTATAATTTATGATCGTACTTTGACTCCATATTTTTATTAATAGCACTAACACAAGCCTTGCTTATGGTCGTATACTTTATCCATGCTTGAATTATACTCGATAGATTTGATAACCCCAAAAATCATTAATTGAGCTTTGCTCTGGGAATTCTTTCAACTTTCTCAATGTCTTTTGCAAACTCGCCCCTTTCCGCCTTAAAATAGGAAGAGACTCCGATCATCGCGGCGTTGTCGGTGCAGAGTTTTTTGGAATAGGGGAGGCGCAATAATATATCATTCTCTTTACATATTTTTCTGATTCGTTTTCTTAACTCTATATTTGCAGAAACACCGCCACCGAACCAAAATTCTTTGACAGGGTATTTTTTAAGGGCTTTCTTAATTATTCTTTCAACATGTTGAAAAGCTTTATCCTGAAAACTTGCGGCCAGATCGTAAATTTGCTGCTTTTCTAATCCTTTACCTTTTGTTGTTTGTTCAATCAGTCTGTAAAATGCGGTTTTTAACCCGGAATAGCTGAATTTAAATTTATTTTCCTGACCGATCATGGGAATTGGAAGGGGATAGGAATTAGAGTTGCCCTCTTTAGCCATTTTTTCAAGAATTGCACCGCCGGGATAACCCAACCCCAACATTCTTGCTGCTTTATCCAGCGCTTCTCCAAGTGCATCATCGGAAGTTTGGGCAATGATCTCGTACTTACCAATTTCTTTTGCTAATATAAGTTGTGTTGTTCCGCCCGAAGCGACAAATGCCAGTGTAGGGAAAGATTTAGTAGTTAGTAGATGGTAGTTAGTAGATGGGGTTTTTTTGGATTCAGCTAAAACGCTCAAGACATGTCCCTCGACATGATTGACTGTAACTAAAGGTTTATTGTATTTTTTAGCGAGTTCCTTTGCTTTCTTGATTCCGACTTCAAGTGCAATCGCTAATCCCGGTCCGATTGTCACTGCTATGACATCAATATATTTAGACACTAGGGAGTAGGCACTAGGCACTAATAATTTAGAAAAAGCAGAACTTAAAGCCTTTTCGATTACGAAATCTATTCTTTCTTCATGTTTTCTTTTTGCCAATGATGGATATATTCCGCCGAATTTTGCATGAAGGCTTGCCTGCGACCAAATAATATTTGACAGAACTTTCGTTCCTTCGGTTACTGCTGCAGCCGTCTCATCGCAGGACGTATCTATCGCAAGAATTTTCATAAAACCCCCCAGCTTATTAGTCTTTTATTTTCCCCGCCTGCATCAGCTATGCTGGAAGCATTGCGGGCAGGTCCTTTTCCGTCCGCCTTCGCTTTGCTTCGGCCTTTGGCTCGACGGAGTCGGTCTTCGGCCAGACGCAGTCGGCGAGGTAAATACCTTATTTTTACCCAGACGATAACTGCTTCCTCATCGTAATTTCTTATTACTTCAGAAACTTTTTCCGCCCATTCTATTGCTAAAACCCCTTTTTTGTTTTGCATCAACTCACTAAAATTAAGATCTTCCAGCTCCTCGGGATTTTGCATTCTCCAAGCATCTATGTGGGTAAGCCCCTTTGGATATCTTATTTCCAAATCGTATGTCGGGGAAACTACCTCTTCTTTTATTCCCATCGCACGCGCAAGGCCCTTGGTGAATTGGGTTTTGCCGGCACCCATTGGACCTTCAAGAGCGAATACAATTGCTCTTTGGCCAGTATACTTTTCGTATTTTTGCCAAAGTTCTTTACCAATGTTTTGTGTTGCCTCTTCGCTTCGGGATAAAACCTCAACTTTATCTTTAAGTTTTATTTCACCTTGACGAAGAATTGCAGGATCATCGAGTGTTATATCTATGACGGTGGATGCTTCACGGAAAGGAATTTCTCCTGCATCAACAACAAGATCGATAAGCCCCTTTTGTTTTTTCGATAAGTATTTGAAAAGATTTGATATTTTGAAAGGACGTGGTTGATAACTCGCGTTTGCCGAGGTTGTTGTTATTGGTTTTCCGAGTTTTTTAATAACATCAATTGTTAATTTGTGATCGGTTACAAATATGCCAAGAGTTCCGAGTTCTGATTCGATGCCAGGCGCAACTTTATGTTTACCATGACATACGATTGTAATTGGTCCCGGGTGAAATGTTTTATACAAATTCTCAGCGGCTTCATTCATCTCTACATAGTTTTTCATCATTTCTAAATTGGTTGTTCCCACAGAAAAAGGTTTACCGAAAGGTCGGTTTTTATAGTTAACTAATTTTTTAACTGCTTTACCATTTGTTGCATCAATAACTGCTATGTAGACTGTTTCGGTCGGTAAGATTACTAAACCTCCGTTTTTCAAAACGTCAACAATTTTTTCTAAATTTCCAGTTTTTATTATTTCCATAAGTTTAGGATGCAAATTTTATCAGAAACCCGATTTAAGTTATAATACACTCGTATGGTGAGTAACATCGACTCTCAAAATATTCAAAAGAAAATAAATTTTTACAAGCCCGATCTAGTAGACTTTTGTAAGGATTTAGTAAAAACACCGTCGGTTAATGGATTGGATAAGGAAAAACATATCGCTACACTAGTTATAAAAAAAGCACGGAGTTTAAATTTACCTGCTCACTTAATAGCATTAGACAAGGATAGACCAAATGTTTTTATTGGCTCAAATTATTCGCAAAAGAAGGGATTATTGTTTGCTGCGCATTTAGACACAGCTCCAGTGGGAGATATAAGATTATGGAAACATAAACCTTTTGCTGCAGATATCGAAGATGGGAAGTTATATGGACGCGGGGCAGTTGATTGTAAAGGAGGTATTGCTTTATCTGTCTATGCACTTAAAATTTTATCCGATTTGGGCTATAAGGATTATGCTAAATTCGCAGCCGCATCCGATGAAGAGATAGGAGCTGATTCTCCTTTGGGTAGTAAATTTTTGTTAGAAAAAGGTCTTAATGCAGAAGCTGCAATTTATACTTACTTTGGGTTAGACGCGATTAAAATTGGTCATAGGGGTTTGGTAAAGACAGACATAGAAATTCTAGGAGAGGCTGTCCACACAGGTTCTAAATCTTGGCAGCAGGGTAAAAAGGGTGCAAATGCGATAATAGCAGCGGCCGACTTTTTAAAAAACCTAGATAAGTTCCACTATAAAACTGAACACCATAAAGACTTTCCGGGTTATGGTTTTAAACAAACACCAATTTTTATTGAGGGTGGTTCCAATATCGGAATAGTACCTGATAGAGTAAAAATGATAATCGATGCAAGATTTCTACCTAACCAAGATAGAAATAAATATATTAAAGAAATTGAGGCTTTAGCAAAAAGAATGTCTAAAAACAAAGTACTTATTAAAACCAAGGTAATTAAAAGTGTTCCAGGATCTGTAATTTTTAGAAAAGAAAAGATTGTAAAAATTTTGCTATCTTTATCTAAAGACGTATTAAATGTTAAACCGATAGTTGAAGGAGCAGGTCCAATCAACGAGGCCTATTTGTTCAATAATGCAGGTATACCTACCGTATGCGGTTTCGGTGTGGAGGGTGAAGGAGCACACTCTTCGGATGAGTATCTAAAGATTGACTCTCTACCTAAAATATTAGAGGTTTATGTAAAGGCCGCCATAGAATTCGGATTAAAATAAACGTTTATTTTATTAGTAGTATTAATAAGAACTCTGTATGTAGTTTCTGTCGGCATTATAGCCAACCCTCCATTTTTTAACACCTTAACAATTTGACTTATAACATTTGTATTGTTTTTAACTACTTTCATATTTGCTGATAAATTAAGCACAACAATCGGGTTATTTTACCAAATCGGAGACAATTTTTAAAACTTCATCGCACGTGCAATATCCTGTAGTATTCGGGTTTTCTTCGAAGCTAAAGTTCCTTAGCTCAAGAAATTTACCCATTTATTTTTTTTGCATTTCCTTCACTTCGCCTTTAGTTTTAAAGTAAATTACTGCAAGGGCGAGAAACAAAAGTCCCCAGGAGACAATTCCCAGCTTCGCGATTCCGGATTCAAGTTCTTGTCTTCCGCTTCCGGCAAGATATCCGATGGTTACTAATAAAGAATTCCATGTTAATGATGCCGCGGATGCATAAAATAAAAATCTTATAAAACTGTATCCTTCGGCGCCGGCTGCATAGGCGATCCAAAATCGGGTTAGGTTTGCAAGGAGGGATGTCGTAAGAATAACGGGTCCGTGATTGTTCAGTAATCTTTTTGCCAACTCTGCGTATTTTTCCTGGTGGAATTTTTTGGCAAGGGAAGTTCCTGTTTTCTTACCGAGCTGATATGCGATTAAGAACGTAACCAACATTCCTAATGTTCCCGAGATGACAACTCCGACCAGATTTATTCTGTTTCCAAATGCGAAAAATCCCCCGAGAGAGACAATAAGGCCCCCAGGAATAGTAAACCCAATAGGAGAAGTTTCAATTAAGCTACTTAAAAAAACCAAAAGATACCCCCAGGAAAGATATATCTTTTCGATTTTATCTATAAGTGCAAGCGTATCCACTGAAGCTGATTATATCTGAAATATGTACGAGAAGTCATGTAGTTATTTTAGTGGTTTACAAAACGTGGGATTACTGGATATTCTAAAAATATGACATATGAAACCCTTTTTATTACTAATTCAGAAAAAACGCGACCTTTGGGATTAATCTCAAGAGAAGAGTCTTTAAGGGGTGCGTTGAAAAATATAAGCCGCTTAGAATTACCTGATGAGACTGAGGGTTTGGTGTCTTTAGAATTCAATACTCTACGAAACCGTTTGCCGAAACATACAAAATCTTTTTTGTGCCCCGAGAAATTGGTTTTTAAAAAACAGGTAGACCTGAAATTTAATTATCACCCTTCCTTAGAAACCAGAGAGCTTGAATTATTAAGGGACACAAGAAAAGTTGTATTTAGACGTTTCGATAAAGAGTGGCTGGGTGAGAAATATGAAATGGTTTCCAACTCAAGTGGTAATAGTTTTTGGGAACCGGTTGGGAATGTCGATAGGGCACTTAATGAAGCAAGGCAAATAGCATTGATTGTCGAAGCAGAGTTAGTTTACCGGAGCAGTACCCCTCAAGAACTTAGCCTGCCAGGATAGGTAATTTGAAATAAATGTTTTTTCGTAAATTACTGCGCCTTCTTTCTCTACGGTATAGTTAAACGTAACTTTTGCTCCCCAGGCTTTATAGTCAATTTGTTTTACGGTTCCTATTGGAAGTGTCGGGTCATCAATGTAGAGATCTTCGGGGGGTGATGAAACTCCAGAAACAACGGGCTTGGTAATTGACGATTTTCTGCCATCGGATGTTCCGTAAATTTCAAAAACCAACGTTGAATTTTTTGTATCAACTTTTGTTTGAATAAGAATGTGTCCTGGTGAGTCATTTTTAAATTTGAAATCTGTTGTGGGGGAAAAGACCGTCGCATCTAAGCCCGGCGGAGAATCCTGTTCATAATAACCGACTCTATAGGAATGAGCCCTTCTTTCAACAACAGGAAGTCCTGCATTAAGAACTGCTCTAAATAATGTGGTGGATACTTGACAAACACCCCCTCCGTCACCAAGAACCGTCTTCCCGTCGCGAATTACATAAGCCTGTTTATATCCTGTATAAGAAGAAACGTCTCCCAAAGTATCATTGAATGAAAAGGTTTCCCCGGGTTCGACCAAAACACCGTTAAACTTAGAAGAAGCCAAAGAAATGTTGTAAATTCTGGACGGAATTGAATGTGCGAATTTTGAAACACCCCTTCCAACAAGTTCTCTAATTCCTAAATTATTTACGTCTTTAATAGTTATGTTTGGAGGAACTTTGGCAACCGGCATTTCAATTGTGGCAACTTTTTGGTCAGGGTTGGATTGTAGCGTGGATAGGGCGTTGTTAATTTCTTCCTTAAGCGAGGCCTTTTGAACCGTTAGTCCGTCTTTGGCGGGAGCAAATTCTTTTGCTTTGCCTTCGTCAAAGACAAATACGGCGTTTTGCGGATCGCGGTTGACCTTTTCGGAAAGATTGTCAATAAACCTATCAATGGGACTTTCTTGATATCTCACGTAGGGGCTTAAAAACTCTACGATTTCTTTATCCGGAATGGGGTACTCGTCAAATTCTAACTTTAAAATTATTTTTTTCCCCACGAGGCTTTCTGCACTTTCTCGAAGAAGTTTTGCATCGTTATCGCCGATTGTTGGATCGGTATCTATAAGGGCTACTTCTATCGGCGTAAAATCACCTAATGCGAATGTGTTTTCGATATCTTTTATTAATTTTTGCCTATTAATATCTTTTCCCCCTCTTCCTTTCTCGACCACGACTCCTTGATCGGTTAAAGAAACCGATGGATATATAGGCTCAATTGCGACCTGGCCCGCAATTACCGAAATATAATTTTCAAGCTTTTCGGAGTTGAAATTATATAAAAGATTAATTTTTGTTTTTGTAAAGGGGGAAGCGATAAGCATAAGTGTGTTGGCAGCAAGATGGCCGGAATGGCCGGTTTGCAGGGCTTTTCCTGCTGTATTTTCAAAATCGTATGAGAAATCGATTTCCTTAAGAGGGATTTCGAAGATTTGTTCTTTTGCCTTTAGGGTTATCTTGTCCGGTGGATAGACATTACCAGCTAAATAATTATTGGCCTGCTCGGAGGTAAGTCCTCCAAGAGGGAAATCAAGAATATAAACGTCGTAGTAGATTCTATTTTGGAAGTACAAGAAAAACGTACTCAAGCAAAGAAGAATTAATGCGCCTAAAATAAAAGGGATTAAGAAGTATTTATTTTTAATAATTTTTTTTACCAAATTTCTATTAACCACATTCACGATGTATGATAACATCAATTAATGGATAGAAAAACACTTGCTCAAACCGAGCCTCAAGAGGAGCAAAAGTTAAATCAAGCAGCTGGAATTTCCGGATTAAACGAGGTTGCGATTTCGGATGCCCCGCCCTCACCGGTTACGGCCCAAGAACTGCCGAAACCCCAAGACTTGTCTTTTAACAAATTTAGGCCTACTAAAAAACGCTTCTCTTCGGTTTACGCAATCGTTTTTTTAGCTTTAGTTATTTTAGGCGGACTTATTTTTGTAGCTTGGAAATACAATTCGAAGGTACCGAGGATGATCGGAGTAAAAGGAGAGGTTGTTTGGTGGGGAATGGGAATAGACGAAGAACTTGTTTCGCCTCTTATCAAGGAATATGAGGAAAAAAATCCTAATGTAAAGATTAAATTTGTTAAACAATCTCCTCAAGATTATCGCGAAAGACTTATAAACGCGCTTACAAAAGGGGAAGGGCCTGATATTTTCAGAATCCACAATTCTTGGGCACCGATGTTTAGAGACGAGCTTGACACAGTTCCTTCAAGCATAATGACTTCTGAGGAATACACAAAGACTTATTATCCGATTATAGCTTCAGATATGAGATCTACCAATGGTTATGTCGGAATACCTCTCGAGTACGACGCACTCACTCTTTTTATAAATGAGGACATCTTCGTATCAGCAGGGAAGAGTCCGCCGGCAACGTGGGATGAGTTGCGCGTTCTTGCTAACGAACTTACTACGAGAGACCAATATCAAACGGTTATTCAATCAGGGGTTGCCTTAGGAAAAACAGGAAATGTAGATCATTGGCCTGAAATATTAGCTTTTATGATGATTCAAAATGGAGTGAATATGGCAAATCCGACTGGCAAAGTAGCAGAAGACGCGATTAAGTACTATAGCGCATTTACAACAACCGACAGAGTTTGGAATGACACTCTACAGCCGTCTACAATTGCTTTTTCTGAAGGCAAACTTGCAATGTACTTAGCCCCCGCCTGGAGAGCAAATGATGTTAGAAAACTGAACCCTAACCTGAGGTTTAGAACCACTCTTCTTCCCCAACTGCGAAAAGACGATCCGAATGCTCCCGACACATCATACGCAACCTACTGGGTAGAAGGAGTTTGGAAAAGAAGCGGAAACAGAGATCTTGCTTGGAGTTTTCTTAGGTTTTTGTCGACTAAAGAGTCTTTAGAGAAGCTTTTTAAAAACGCCTCAGACGTAGGAAAGATTGCCTTTATTTATCCGCGAATTGATATGAGTGAACTTCTTATCGACCATCCTATTGCAGGATCGGTTGTAGGGCTTGCGCCCGAAGCAAAAAGTTGGTATCTGGCAAGTTCCACAAACGATGGCCCGACAGGAATTAACACTCAACTTGCCAAGGTATTTGAGAAATTGATTAAAACTGCAAATCAAAGACAGGCGAATGTTAGGGAGGCTTTAAAACTGACTTCGGCAGACGTAATCAAGATTCTTTCTCAATATCAAATTGTGAGTGCTCCTTAAAAACAGGATGGGTATTGACAATGCCCACTTATGTTTATTAAAATAGCACTCGTTCCTCGAAAGTGCTTGCTCAAAATAAGGTAAGGCCTATATCGGGGAATTTTTCTTAAAACGAAATGGTTTCTAAAAAATCTCCAAAATTAAATCTTAAACCGGCCCCGGGATATCTTGTGATCGAACCGTTGGAGGCAGAGGAAAAAACGTCATCTGGAATATATCTTCCCGATAGTGCTTCCGAAAAACCCCAACAAGGAAAAATTTTAGCCGTCGGGGATGATGAGATTACCGATTCGGGTGCAAGACGGAAAGCTCCCGCCAAAGTTGGAGACACCGTAATTTACAAAAAGTGGGGAGGAAATGAAGTTAAAATTAAGGGGGCTGAATATTTATTTTCAAAATTTGATGATATACTTGCCGTGGTAACGGCTTAACGCTTCAGTTTAGGAAAGGTTAACTTGTCCTGAGCGAGCGAAGCGAGTCGAAGGATGGCTAAACAACTAAAATTTTCAGAAGATGCAAGACAGGCTTTAATGAAGGGAATTGACGTGGTTGCAAAGGCAGTTGTTACAACCCTTGGTCCAAAAGGCCGCAATATTGCTCTGGATAAAAAATGGGGCGCTCCAAATATTGTCCACGACGGAGTAACGGTTGCAAAAGAAATTGAATTGAAAGATCCCTTTGAAAATATGGGAGCCCAGCTTGTTAAGGAAGCTGCCGATAAAACTAATGACGTTGCGGGCGATGGAACAACTACGGCAACGCTTCTTGCACAACAAATAACCCAAGCCGGAATGAAAAACGTCGCAGCCGGTGCAAATCCGATGATAGTCAAAAAGGGAATTGAGAAGGCAGTTGAATCCGTCGTGAGCGAGCTTAAGAAAAACTCAAAACCGATTAAAAATAGAGAGGAAATAGAGCAGGTTGCAACAATTTCGGCAGGGGATGTGACCATTGGAGCTAAGATTGCCGAGAGTTTGGATAAGGTTGGCCGCGATGGTGTAGTCACGGTCGAAGAGGGTAAGGGCTTAACAATAGACATCGAATATAAAGAAGGGATGGAATTTGATCGCGGATATACATCTGCCTATTTTGTTACAAATCCTGAAAGAATGGAGGCCGAAGTTGAGGACGCCTATATTCTTCTAACCGATAAGAAAGTTACTTCCATTCAGGACCTTTTGCCTTTCTTGGAGAAATTTGTCAAGGTTTCTAAAAATTTAGTTATCATTGCTGATGAAGTAGAAGGCGAAGCGCTAGCAACACTTGTTGTCAACAGGCTAAAGGGAACATTCAATGTTTTAGCGATAAAAGCTCCGGGTTTTGGCGACAGGAGAAAGGAACTGTTGGAAGATATTGCGATATTAACAGGGGGAGTAGTTATTTCTGAAGACACCGGAAGAACTTATGAATCAATTGAAATAACCGATTTGGGGCAGGCGGACAAAGTTTGGGCTGACAAAGATAACGCCAGGATAATTGGCGGCAAGGGTGATAAAAAGGAAATTAATGCCAGGATATCTCTCCTTAAAAGACAGATTGCAGATACGGACTCTGATTTTGATCGTGAAAAACTTGAAGAGAGACTTGCAAAGCTATCGGGAGGTGTAGCGCAAATAAATGTAGGTGCCGCGACAGAAGTTGAGTTAAATGAGAAAAAAGAAAGGGTTAAAGATGCGGTTGGTGCGACAAAGGCGGCTATCGAGGAGGGTATATTGCCGGGCGGAGGCGTCGCGCTTCTTCGGGCAAGAAAGGGGCTTGATTCTCTAAAAGTTGACAACGATGACGAGAAAGTCGGAGTAGAGATAGTGAAAAGTGCTTTAGAGTATCCGGTTCGCTGGCTCGCAAAAAATTCAGGAGAAGATGACGGATATGTTTTAAGGAAAATAGAGGACAACAAGGATAGTGATTATGGATACAATGCACTTACCGGCGAATTCGGTTCAATGACTAAATTTGGAATTTTAGATCCGTTAAAAGTCACAAGAAGTGCACTTCAAAATGCAGCTTCTGTTGCCATGATGGTACTAACTACAGAGGGTCTGATAACGGATCTTCCTGAGGAAAAGAATCCGCCAGCTGGCGGAATGATGCCCGGTGGAGGAATGGGTGGGGGAATGGACTACTAAAGATTTTAAGATTGGCCAACCTTATTGGTTTGTCGTATAATCTTCTTCAAGTTGACCGAGAGACTAGAAAAAAATAAGAACGCTCCATATTCTATCGACTACTTACCAAGGCAGTGGGTTATCTCTGTTGGAAAGGCAGCCGGACTTGCTATTAGGGAAAAATATGGCATTGAGCCGTCGAATGATTTAATTAAAAATTATATTGAAGAAGCAAGAGGTAAGTTTGAAGATAACCATATGTTACGAAGAAGGGCAAACTTAATGATCTGGTCGGAATTTCACAATAGATTGCAACAGTACGAAATTCAAGAAGGATTACCTCATCGCGTTGCCATTAAAAAGACAAAATCTGAATTGAAAAAGCTATACCAGAAAATCGAGAAAGACAATTCTAAAAATTATTCTTTTCTTGACGAGCTGATTTTAGGCAGACTTGATGAATCCATTCCAACAAGATAAAAAATCGTGAACATGTGGAGTAAGGCAGAAAACCAACTTTTAAACGATAAATATATTGGCCCTTTGGTTAGGAAGTATGGCCATTGCAAAATCAGATTAAGAACACATAAAGATTATTTTGAGAGTTTATGCGGAGATATAATAGGTCAACAACTTTCAGGTAGGGTCGCGGATGTTATTTTTGAAAGATTCAAAAAAATTGTTGGTGGCAAAGTAACACCTGATAATGTTTTGAAAACTAAAGATCAGGACTTAAGGGATTGCGGTATGTCTTGGGGAAAGGCTTCTTTTATTAAAGACCTTGCAGAAAAGACTAAAAACGGAGAACTTCAAACTGAAAAATTAAGCGCTCTTTCTGATGAAGAAGTGATTAAAGAACTTGTGACAGTGAAGGGCATCGGTCGTTGGACGGCTGAAATGTTTTTGATGTTTTCTCTGGCCCGGCCTGATATATTCCCGGTTGACGATTTGGGAATTAAAAAAGGATTTGAGAAAGTTGTTGGAAAAAAGTTTGATAGGGTTAAATCAGCAAAATTTGCCGAGAAGTTTTGGAAACCCTATCGGACGGTTGCCTCATGGTACATGTGGGCGTCGTTAGATAATAAATAAGCTGCTGGCCCCACTTTCCGTTATAGTTTAGAAGCGCTCTTTTGAATGATTGCTACTTTCGTTTTGTACTATTTCTTTATGCCTAATTGTCCAGTCAGCCAGTTCGGGGATCCACTCGGCGAAACGCATTAACTCCCTTCTCAAGGAGCCTCCGTGGCCTTCGAAATATTCATCAAGTCTGCTGTATCTTTGGAATTCTTAAGCTTGTAAACGGCACAATTTCAGTTATTATTACTTCGGGAAGCGAATATTTAAGTTTAGACCTTTCTTTCGAGAATTCGTCAATATGGATCATGCTTTTAAAGTAAGCCTTCCTGGCTTCATCTTCAGTTTTGTGCCTGTATTTTTCTGGTAACCTTCTTTGGTTTTCGGTGGCAAAGCCTTGTACGTGGGCCCAATCAACCACGAATACTTTATCATGAACTTCGTTTGTATTAACCTCGACAAGAAGAGGGCCGGTAATGCTTTTCAAATCTTTCCATATGTAGGGAAAGTGTTTGTTTTGTAGCCAATCAGAGGGTTGCGGTTCCAATAACGAAAAAGAACACTGAATATTAGAACCAAAGTAGGGATAGGGATTTAGTCTTTGATAAGTTCCTAGTCCTGGAATGTCATCTGATTTCCAAGAACCTCTTTTAATTCCGTTCCAATCATCGATTTTTGCGTAGTGATAGACATTCATTGTTGTGTATTTCTTACTAATTACGACAGCTGAATCTATTTTGGCAAAATAGTTAAAGGATTAATTGCCCTTCCGTTTTCTCTTATTTCCAAGTGCAAATGATCTCCTGATGCGTGGCCCGATTTACCCACTTTGCCGATTATTTCTTCTTGTTTTACTTCTTGTCCTACCTTAACTTCGATTTTGGATAAATGGGCATAAAGAGAGGTTATACCGTTTCCGTGATTTATGATGATAGAGTTCCCGTATCCGGATTTCGAGTGCTCGACTTCTTGAATTTTACCGGCCATTATTGGTTTTACGGTATCGCCGGTTAATCCATCCATGTCAATTCCTGGATGGAATAATCTAAATCCTTGAGTAACTTTTACGCTACCAAGCGGATATTGTATTCCTGTATTGGTTTTTAACGTTAACGGTGCCTCGACATGATAGTCCGGTTTTTCTTGTGAAGCTCGGCTGTCCTGGGGAATAAAAGATGAAACAGCGATAAAAAGGGCAAGGTTTGCGCCTAAGACTTTATATATTTTTTTGTGTTCGAATATATGTCTAAAGTAACCGGAGATTTTATTTCCAGCCCGCAAACGCCAGATCTTCCCCAAATCAGGGAGGAAAGGTTCGACAACCAAGTCTTTGCGCCTTTTAGTTACCGAAAAATAAAGACGGTACTTGGATGGCAGATCATAAGATATTTTTATCATCGTATCCTCGCAAATCCCGAGGACTGGGTTTGTGGCCAAAAGAAAAGGCCACAAAAAATCCCGATATATTCGGGATTCCGTAAATTATACCTTGTGAAAGACTATAAAGTCAAGTAAAAGGGATTCTTCTGAAGAAGTGGGAACGGGTCAGTTTATTAGAATTTTGAGGCCGGAGCGGGAATCGCACCCGCGCATAGATGTTTTGCAGACACCCGTGTTTCTTCTTCACCATCCGGCCGCAAACACTATTTTATATCAAATTAGCTTCAAAACAAAGCCCCGCCGAATTAGACTCGACAGGGCCTTTTTATTTTTATTATATTTTTTTTACTTTTCCTTAGCTTTGACCTTTACTTTTCTTGCGGTGATAGAGTGCTAACAAATCGTATTAAATTTTTTTTGCTTGTCAAGAACGTTTTACCTAAAAGTAAGAACTTGTCACTAGTAAATGTCGGTGGTAAGCATAGCTTGACGCTCGCTTACGTTCGCGTTAAACTTCCATATTGTGAGAAAGGCACGGATAATACTCATAGTTTTAGTAGGTTTGGCCACAGTCATTGCGATCATTCTTTTTTTAGTTGGATTCTTGATTCCCAAAAGCGCAGGACTATTAGTCGAATCAAATCCTTCTTCGATGATTCTTATCGATGGGCAGCAGGTGGGTAGAACTCCATATGAGGCGACTCGAAAATCGGGAGAGATAGTGTTAAAACTTGTTCCTGAGTCTTTTGATAAGCCGCTCGCACCATACGAAGTAAAAGTTACCCTGGTATCTGGTGTGCAAACGGTAATAACCAGAGATTTTGGAGAAACTGAGGAGGCCTCATCCGGGGAGATTATTTCTTTTGAAAAGATTGCAAGAGGAGAAACAAGTATGGCGGTGGTCAGTAGTCCCGATTCAGCCCAGATCACATTAGACGGACAAGTAAAGGGATTCGCGCCATATAAAACCTCGTCCCTTTCTCCCGGCGATCATAAATTATCCATTTCAGCGGCGGGCTATCTTGACAGGGTTCTGGATATGAAGACCTATAATGGCTATAAATTGACAGTTATTGCCAAACTAGCAGCTTCCGGCCAAAAGACTACTCAAGAAGAGGAAAAAACCGTACCCGAAAAGGAGCAACCCAAAATTGACTATGTGGAGATTATAAGTACTCCTACAGGGTTTTTAAGGGTTAGAAGCGAACCCTCGACTTTGGCATCGGAGGTTGGGCAGGTTAGGCCCGGTGAAAGATACGAATTAGTTGAAGTGGATGAGAAAACCGGGTGGTTCAAGATAAAATTGGACGGGGAAAAGACAGGTTGGGTTTCAAACCAATATGCGAAAAAGATTGAAGGCGATTCAAATTTAACTCCAACTCCGACGAAAAAAGTTACCCCAACACCCACTCCTTCTCTTAAGGTAACACCTACCCCCACCAAGAAAATATCTCCAACACCTTCCCCAACAGTATAGTTTATTAATAGAAAGGCAACCTTAATTTAAAAGAAGACCCAATCATATCTTATGTGGGGAGAGGAAGAAACTCCTCCATAGAGAATTAAAATAACCAAGACAAGCCAAAGTACTATTGAGATAATAAGAGCCTTATCGGTCAAGATAAGTTTTTCTGGAACTTCTGATTCTCCTTCGAAGATAAGGGCTTCGTAGCGCATAATTCCAAAAATAACAACCGGAATGCTAACCATCATGAGTTTATCGACGGTTGTAGTTCGGGAAATTTCGGCAAGAAATAACCAGACAGGTAGGGACGCCTTGGGCGACTCAAAGAATGTATATAATGCCCAGCTCATCCAGGCCGCATTACCGAACATTGTAACATAAGAATTTAAAAGGTCCGTGCGATACTTGGTTAAACTTTTCCTGGTGACACCTACGGTCTCTAAAATGCTTAATTCAGCGCGCCTTTTTCCTGATGCTAAAAATAAAGCGGCCGAGATGACACAGAGCAAAAACCATACCGAAAGATGGGCGTTGATAACAAAAGCTCCGGCATAAACTCTAATGACAAATCCTGAGGCGATGATTAGGATATCGATAATCGGTAAATTTTTTAGGACAAGACTGTATGCTGTTTGAAGTACCAAATAGACCGCAATTGACAAGAAAAATAGAGGATTAATTCTTGATGCCCAATAAAGCGCTAAGAAGCCAATAAATATTAGTTCTAAAACCGCTAGGGAGACAGGGAGCTTGCCGGCAGCAATAGGACGATTGCGCTTAATGGGGTGAAGTCTGTCGAGTTTTATGTCCAGAATATCATTGAATATATAAGTTGCCGATGTTGCCAGGCTGAAAATGAAAAATGCGGAAATGACTCTATCTAGGTGGATTTTAGAAAAGAGATTTCCGGTAAAAATAAGAGCTGCAAAAAGAGCAAAGTTTTTTACCCAATGGATGGGGCGACCCACCTTAACAAGTTGCACGAGGATGTCTAGCGGATTATTTTGTTTTGATTCCTTAGGTTGGGTCGGTATGTCAGCCATAAAAGTAAACCTCCAATTAAAATTACGATTCCCATAATTGTATATAACTTATACGAACTGTTCAAATTTAAGGCCAGAATTCCTAAGATTGCGGTCGCCGCCCAATAAAAAAAAGCAACTTGGCGTTTTGAAAAGCCGGCATCGAGTAGTTTGTGGTGAAGGTGGCCTCTATCGCCCCAGAACGGAGACTTTCCCTGCAACAAACGCCTGAAAATGGTGAACCCGGTATCAATAAGAGGGACCGCGAGAACAACCATTAGCGTTCCGACCTTGGTTGTAGAAAGAATGGAAAGGACACCCAGCATATAGCCGGCAATAGTTGAACCTCCGAAACCGGGCATTATTTTTTGAGGATAGATATGCCAAGGTAAAAAGCCCAGGTATGCGCCGGCAAGGATGGAGGCAAGAATTATAACCGGCCACTGGGTGATGTCAGCGGTGAACTTTAAAGACAAAAGCGCAATAGTTATTGCAGAAACAGCAACGGTTCCTGAAAGTTGTCCGTCCAAGCCGCTTGCTCCGATATTGACAAAATTCATTAAAGTTGTAATCCAAAGAAGTGCAAAGAGATCTGAAAGTATCCAGATGGATCTTGCTTCCCCAAAAAGAAAAAAGTTTACTCTCGGATGTGAGAGGTCGATGATTCCACCCAAAGGATTAGTTAGAAAGGCAATGCCTATTCCTGCAAGAATGGGCATAGATGCAGCGAAAAATTGAATTGTCAATCGAAGGTAAGGATTGAGATCAAGTTTGTCGTCGACTAAGCCTAAAAGGGCAAGAATGATCACTCCTCCCAGTATTCCTACAAGGTGCTTATCAAGAGGTAAGAAAAGGACCGAGGAAATACTGATTGCGATGAAAATTGCTAAACCCCCTCCTCTGGGAACGGGATACGTGTGAATAACCTTCGGGTGTAAATGTTTTTTAGGGTCGTCAACGATTCCAATCTTTTGGGCAAATTTGATTATAGAAGGAGTACTAAGAAAGGAGAGTAAGCCGCTGGCAAGAGCCGGAATTAATAATAATTTTGCTAACAATCCCATAACTTTTGTTTAAAAACTTCCGACGAGAAGCAATATTTTTACTGTCGTTATTATTGAAAAAGTACTTACAGCTAAGGTTGCGCTTATGAGGATCTTCCGCAAGTACTCATCTCCCGTTACTAAAGCGATAACAACATTAAGAATCGTAATTCCTAATGCAATTATTCCGGGTACGACTAAAGATAGCGATGATTTCAATTGCGTCTCACCTTGTGCGAGTCCAAAAAAGAGAGGGACCTCTGGAGGAAGGTGCTTCAAAAAAATAAATACGAGTCCAACTGTTACCATATTAATAACAATCGATAGGATGATTAATTTTTGGAACGGAAGTTTTCCGACATTTTCTTCTTTTTGCAAAGTTTTCTTAGACTTAAATTTGGATTTTGCCATAAAATAAAAAGATGTAATTAGTGCTTGGATGTAATTTTACTATAGATTCAAGAAAACCCCAAGCTAGGCTTGGGGATGAATTGGTATCTTGTGCCAACATTTTCCTTTCAAGGCAAAAGCTCACGACAAATGTCGGGAGAAAAGGTTACTCGAAAGCGAGCTTCTAAACAATCTTTACTTTACTGGGGAAGGCCGACTCCAGATTTGAGCGCCGCCGAATGTTTCTATGTGTTTATAAAATGTTTTCACAAAAAAGATTAGATTAACTGGAGGATCTGAATTGGGAAGTATGATAATAAATTTAGGAGGATCTTTCATGAGGGTGGCCAAAAGCTCATCGGGCGTGGAAAAATCTTTTATATGATATGTCGCGACATATTTTCCGGGAGGAAGACGCTTGGTTAAAGCATAAATTGTTGAGCTGTCTTCTCCCCATACGAAAATTTTATCCTCTTTCCACGAAGAGTTAGAAACAAATTCTGCGATTTTATAGTTATTTTGAACATTTCTACCAAACGACGAAAGGTAAGTATCTTTTGTAATTCTTCCGGTCGCCAATTTAATGAAACGTACGTAATAGGAGCTAGTTGGATAATACCAAAAGTGAAAATAAACAGGTACAAACGAAAAAAGGGTCAAAGGAACGATTGAAAGAATCTGTTCAAAATTTTTAAGAGTGAAAAGCATAGCGAAAAGAAAAGCTATTGGGCCGACTGACTGAATTAAATAATGCGGATACGGCCTTTCGGATAGAGTTACCGCAAAAAGAGAAAACAAAAGCCACGAAGTTATAAGTATGAATTGTCTTGACAGTCTTTTCCTTTTCCAAAACAAAATTAAGTTTCCCAAGAAAACGATTCCCGCACGAAGTAGAAGCGGGGCATTTTTAACCAAGAATGGCTTTGAGGTTTCAGACGGCCGCCAGCTTGAAAGATAACCAAAATTTTGTAAAAACGCCGCAATTAGATATTCTTTAAACGCACCTCTCAAGAAATACCAGACAAAAGTTATGGCAATCGGGGTAGCAAATCCCAAAGCAAGAATTAGGGTATTTTTGCCGATGGTTTTAATACCCTTTTTATTAAGAGGCATTGTGCAGAGCCAAAAGATAATAATTGCCGGGATGTCGAATGCTGCCGGGACTTTGAAAAGGGTTGCGATTGAAAAAAGGATTCCGGATATGAATATGTTTTTGTTACTTAATTTCTTGGTCAAAAGTATCAAAAAGCCCAATATTATGGGACCGATCATAAAAAGCTCTGCATTTATAATATTTCCTTCCAAAAGAGGGATAGTCGTAAGAATTCCAAAAATTAATGTTGCAACTTTTTGGAGTTTGGTGTTTTGGGGAAAGAGAGCTTTGGTTAACTTCCAAAAGACGAAAACGGTTACCAGGCTCCAGATGGCAAGAATTACTTTAAACCAAAAAAGACTTCCGGATATGGCAGCTAAGATGTAAAGAAGGGGAGGCTTGTTGTCGTGAACGCCTTTATATAAAGGAACCCCTCTTCTTATTGCCTTGCCTAAGGTAAGATAAATCATCTCATCTCCGTAAGAGTAGGGTTCAAAAAAGGAAGGAATTCGAAGTATAAGAAGAGCGATAAGTAAGCTCAAAAGCCAGACTGGTGTATGAAGTTCTTTAAAGATTTTTTTCATTTTTGCCGTACCAAACAAACTTAAGATCGCCAAATGTTTTGGCTTCCATTTCAGTATAACCAGGCAAGACTATTTCATCAATCGGTCCACTGGTAACAACTCCTACCCGTTTTGTATTCTTGGGAATTTCTTTTATTAAGTCATTTTTTTCCATAAGTGCTGTGCCTACAAAAAAGGGAAGTTCACCGCCAGTAGGCGGTATATAGATAGGGGCTGGTATTCCGTAGTATTTTGTTTCCCAAAGGTGATGGCTTTTTGAATTCCAATTTATCAAGAAATCGCCTTCTTTCAGATTACTTTTTACATAAGCTGAATACTCACGAAATGGAAGTTTTGTCGGGTGGGTGAAGTATTGATAGTCGATGGTTCCGAAAAAGATTGCCAATATTGCTAAGGAGATAATGGAGAGTTTGCTTCTCGAGGAAACCAGGATAAGCATGGCGGCAGGGATTGTATAGAGAAGATATCTATTGAAAAATATAGATTGGAAGCGCTGCGAGACAGCCCAAGTTAGCGCAATCGGTCCTAAAAACCAAAGTAGAAGGAAAAGTGTTTTTGAAATATTCTTCCACCATTTTCGAAGTACAAATGTGGCGGATACGATATATAAAGACGCGTGGTATAAAGAAATTCTAAGAAAAGGTAGTTGAAGACTATTGTCTTTGATTCCTTCTGCTAGGTAATCGTAAATTAGGTTTCGTAAGTCGGTTAGAGTCGGAGTGCCAAGCCAAAATCCACCCCCGACCATCTTTGTTTGGGTGTAGAGAGGATATATCCAGGGAAGATAACCCAACCCGATTAATAAAAAGGCCTTGAAAACTTTTATTGCGGTCTGGCGTCTGCCTAATAGAAATTCATAGAGCCACCAAAACCCCTGTAAAAAGATTGCAAAGATTGCAAAGTGGTGAGAATAAAGTGCCCAAAGAGTTGCAATGATGTATCCGATGCGAGTCGATTTTCCTCCTTCTCCGAAAAACATTTTTATGTAGAAGTACATTGATGCCGTAACTCCCGCTGCCAAGATGGAATACATCCTTCCCTCAAATGCGTAAGTGAAGAAAAAAGGGTTTAAGAAGGTAAAAAGTGCGGCGATTAATCCCGTTTTCCTGCTAAAAAGAACCGAACCTATTTTATAAGTGAAAAGAACCGCAATCAGAAAAAAGGTAAAAGAGAGTCCTCTTATTACGATTTCGCTTGTTCCAAATGCCTGAAATGCAAAGTGTTCTAAGATATTCCAAAGGGGAGGGGAAGTGTCCCTAGATATTATTTTTAAGATGTCAGGAACCGGTTTCATCGAAAGGATTGCGCTGAATCCTTCATCTCCCCAGATACTTTGATTAAAAACGTTTTCCATATAGTGTGAGATCCTTCGACTTCGCTCAGGCCCTTCGGCTCTGAGCTCAGGGTCGAAGAGATGAATTTAGGTATTTATACCTAAATTCAGTTTAGCAAGAAGTGGTTGATTTAGTAAGTAGTTGGTTGAAAAACTTCTTTAATAGTCAAGGAATATTTTGATGAAGATTAATCTAAAAAGTAAGCGTAAATTCTGAACACATGATCTTTTTTTACAAAGATGGCATCGTAAGAAACTCCATAACCTCCGGGTATCGATTCTTCATTCAGAATCAATTTATTTTCTCCTTTTTTAAATCTCTCCATTTCGTCGGGAAATAAAGCTGCAGGTGCTTTGGGCCAAATCATTAAGCCATTTTTATCTGATTTTTTTAAAGCATCTGAAAGACCTCCTAAATCCCAACCATAAATATGGTTAAAACCTCGACCTTCTGTTCTTTGTGCGTACCAATTCCAAGACAGCGCTTCTTTTAAAGGCACTGGCGAATTGTCAATATGACCTTTATAGACCTCTTTGCAATTATCATCTAAGCAAAGTACTGCGGGGTAAAAAGGTTCTTTATAAGAAGCTTGTTCAGGTTTGAAATATTTATCTCGAACTCTTTTGTCAAAAAGTTGTAACCTAGCGAACTCTCTAATTTTTTCCAGATTCATATGTGCTCCTAAGCCATATTCCGGATCGGAAAGAAAAGGTCGGCGAGGCCAATCTTCGTCAAAGTTTGCCTGGAAGGTTTTATATTTAACGTTTGCAATATTTAAGAGCTCGGTTGCTTTTTGTGAGAGGGAATTTGGAATTTCATCTAGAAAGAGAGAAAGTTCTTTGCCCATATTAAAAGATACTAACTTTAATAAAATAATTTTGCTTGATAAAAAAATGATATAATCATGACAAAGTTGAACCTAAATGAGTTATAAATTTAAAGAGTCTATATTACCTTCTGATTTTCGCAAAGAAGATATTGGAACTATAAAAAAATTAATTAACCGTTCTACCTCATTTACAATTGTAGGGATGCCGGGAATGGGGATATCGGCTTTTCTAAAATATTTGGTTTGCCAAAAGTTCGCTTACTTTATTCATATTGACCTTTATGAACTACCGGAATTAACCAGACTTCAATTATTCAAATTAACAGCAAAGGAATTGGAGATAAAAACTTCTTCGAATGATGCGATTGAGCTATTGGATGATATAAAAGGAAAACTCAAAGATTTAATAAAAGAACACAAAAGAGTTGTGTTAGTGCTTAACAGGTTTGATCAAATCAAGGATGAATTTACTACTACTTTTTTCTCCAACTTAAGGACGATTTTGGAGGTTGATAAGGAAAAAATTGTATTTGCCTTTTCAGCAAACAAACCTTTATATGATTGGGCTCCGAACGCATTCGAAAGGTCAAATTTGGAGCTTTATTCTCAGAACTACTTTTTAAAACCATACAACAAAGACGAGCTGATTCAGCTATGTAAACTCTATATGCCTAATGTCGAAGTAGACTCCGAATTTTTAGGCCTATCAGGAGGTCATTTCCAACTTTTACAACTTATTATCAAATCCGGAAAGAAAACCAATTTTTTGTCTGATGTTTTTGTTAGACTACAGCTAAAAAGAATTTATGAAGAGAGTTTAAACGGAAAACAAAGGCAACAAGTTCAGAAAATAGCGAATAATAAAAGTGTTAAGAAAATTGATGAGTATCTTTTAAGGATGGGTGCAGCTATTAAAGATGGCAATGAGCATAAGCTTTTTTCTCCGCTTTTTAGTCAATATCTAAGAGAGACTTCAACCCCTCGTTATACAAGACTTGAAGCAAGACTAATGAAGCTTCTTAAGGATAATTTAGGAAAAATTGTGGCAAAAGATACTATATTTGAAGCACTTTGGCCAAATGACGTTGATGGGCAAAGCGACTGGGCCCTTAATGCCCTAATTTATCGCCTTCGGAATAACCCCGCATTTGTAGGTAAGGGTTACACGATTATCAGTTTAAAGAAACAGGGATATTCTTTACATCGAGACTGAAATAGAGTATTTATGTTATAATTTTTGACGTGCTTGAATCCCTCGCCCCGCACCAAGTGGGCATTTGATTTTCAAATATTCGAGTACAGGTTTAAATAAAAGTTAATTTTTAATAAAAGCAGGTTAACATTAATTAAGGTTTTTAAAATCAAAAAGAATATTTATGCTCAATTGGTGCGGGGTTAGTTCGGGAAATATCTTGAAAAAGAAAATCACCGATCAGGCACATTTTGCTGTATAGAAGGGGTTCAAAGAGCAAAAACTATTAAAGGGCCACCGGCCCTTTTTTAGTTGGTGAAACTTTGGGTTAAAATATTATAAGAATGGATATAGGAAAAACAATAGATGTATCAAGTCGGAATGGATGGAGAAAATGGCTTGATAAAAATCATGATAAAGAGCAAGAAATTTGGATAGTTTTTTACAAAAAGACAACAGGTAAACAAACACTATTTTTAATGGAAGCGATGGATGAGGCAATATGCTTCGGTTGGATTGACAGCATAGAAAAGGGAATTGATAAAGAAAGATTTGCGCTACGTTTTACTCCAAGAAGAACAAAGTCGAATTGGTCAAAACCAAATATCGAAAGAGCAAGGAGGCTAATTGCAGAAGGAAAAATGACAAAGGCAGGATTTGATAAACTTCCGGATGAGGCTAAATTAGTTTAGGGATATAATTAATCGGAAAGAAGGTATGAAAAAATTATTTTTCCTAATAGTTTTTCTGATGGCTGTTGTAGTTGTGGTCGGATTTGTTCTTGGCGGGAATGAGGATAGCTGGATTTGTCAATTTGGCCAGTGGGTTAAACACGGAAATCCAAGTTCGGCAAAACCTGATGGTGGTTGTGAGCAGGGAGTAATTAACAGGACAAAAGAAAGACTTGAAGATATAAGTGTGTGCTACTCGCCGAATGGCGGCAGAATGGATTTTGTAAAAGCTAAAGAAATTGCAAAAAATTATTGTGTCGAAGGGGAATTGAAAGATGAACATTTTTGTAATGAGACAAAAGGAACCTGGTGGATATATTTCCAACCTAATAATCCAAAAAAAGACTGCAATCCGGTGTGCATCGTAGATGTGGAAAAAGAGACGGCTGAATTAAACTGGCGCTGTGCAGGAGTGGTTAATCCCGAAAACTAAAAAATGATTAAACTTTTAAAAAAAGGGAAATATTCTCTAATCGAAACCAGAAACGATGTAAAGATTTTGAAATTAGATAAAAAAACTTTTGTTTGGATTTTTACTAAATCAATTGGGGAAATGCTTGTTGTGACACATCACGGCCACAAAACCGATCAAAAGTTGGCAAAGGGGGAGTATAGAATTTATGATGTCTTGGACGAACCGCAATTAGTAGACCAACTGCATTTGGAACTTTCAATCGGCGAAGGCGATTGGCAAGGATACCTTCTCCCGACCGGTTTTCCCAAGGATCGAAAAACCCGAACTCGTATTATTCCCACGAATGAGCTGATATCTAAATAGAAAGAGTTGTCTTCGGATTTACTAGCTGCTTTATTCCTCAAACCGGTAAACGTGGTTAAAATTTTTTAGATAGTTTCTGACGCGTGAGTCGTCTTCAAAATCTAAAAACATTACGGAGAAGTTAACATCAGGCTTCATCATAGAAATCGAATTTGTCATTATTCTAAGAGTTCTGGTTTCTAAAACTGCATCATCAACAAGAAGAACATTTGTTCCTGAAATCTTCGTATTTTCTGGAAGAATTCCTTTTTTAGGAATAGAACCGTTTCGGGCGAAAACCATATGATCGACGTGTATTTCTTCACCCATTTTTTCAAGATGAAGTCCCAAGTATTCACCGACGATACAACCCGATATTCCGGCACAAACAATGTGCGTTATATTATCGTCAATTACGCTTTCGGTAGCGTCTGGAAATTGACCCAAATATCTTCGCATTTCCCAAAAACCGCTATTTTTGTAAAGTTGAGCTTCACTTGCCCGCTTCACATATTCCGGCGTGATATTTAGAAGTTTTTTAATAGAGAATAGACCGCTTTCTAAGAGATTGGTTGTTTTATCGGAAACATGCGAGTTTTCAAGTATGTCCTCGGCAAACTTTCTCGAATAAAATTTAATAAGCGAAAATACGTATTCTTTGGGATGCCCTGGTAGACCGGGAATATTAAATTTTTCATCGGTTTCAACAATCCAGGTGGCAAGAGCCCGCAAATCGTCCATTTGTTTTTCATACCTTAACATCTCGTTATAGTTCCTTATATCAATTTCATACATAGGAATAGTTTATATGTCTTCAGATTGGATCTATCAATAGGAAGAATTATTGCCCACTACTGGGGGAAAATTTTATTGGTATAAATGAAGTCGGCAATGATTTTATTAACAACGCTTCAGCGGTGCTAAGCTTGATAGTTCAGAGTAATTAGTATTAACTTCACTCTGGGAATATTTTCTTACTGAAAATAAATTCCGCCATAGTTCGGCTTATTAGATCCACTCCGTCAGCCGACGGATGAATATAATCATCCGGGTTAATATAGTTTAGGTTTCCGTCTCCCGAGGGAGTAAGGGATTTTTCGTAAACATTAATTAAAGGAATTTCCTTTTCTCGGGCATACTTGATAACCGCTTCAATGTATGAAATACGCTCCTCGGCCCATTCAATTCTTTCTTTGGTGGATAGGTTATATACGCCTTTTGCGAAGCGAGTTTTATTCGGGGCGATCGTAACCATTATTGCGACAACCGAATCGGGGTGTATCTTAATAGTTTGTCTTATACTTTCATCCAAAACTTGAATGTGTCTTGAAATCCCTTCGCCCTCGGCTGATTGCGAAAGCGGATTGTAAGCAAAAGACTCTATGATAATAAGGTCAAACCCCTGCGATAAAATTGCGGGATAGTTTTGTCCTTTGTAGGTCGTGTCTTGGTTTAGCCTTTCCGGTAGGGTTTCGATATTTGTTGCACCAAAACCGTAATTATAATTGACAAACTCATGGTCGGGATAATATTCAATCAGGTGCTGCCGAAGTAGTTGTGCGTTGGGTCCGAGGGCAGCGACCATAGAGTCTCCGACGAGCATTGTTCTATATGAACGGGAAGATAAAATTTCCGGGGGTTTATAGGGAAAGGGATTAAAAGGTGTTGGGGTAGGCGCTGGTTCTAGTATGGGAGAAACTATATTCGGTTTTGGGCGACCCGATAAAAAAATAATAGAAATTAAAAACACTAAAAAAGCGGACAAAACTTGGATGAGAAAGTGTTTTTGTGAGTCGTCCACTACTATATTTTATAACAAGGCATTATCAACACCGCAAGCTCAATTAATTTGTCTTCAAATTAGCTTCGGAGTATTATTCTTTAACCACTAAAGGCAACAGTTTTTTCTGAGAAGTTACGATCCAGGCGAGGAGTGTTATTATAAGAAGAATTCCAAGAATAAGTGCGAAATACCTGGCAGTTATTACGTCCATTAATGTCCCAAGAAGATATGCTGAAAGAAGATACGGCAAATTCTTTAGCATATTAAAGGAAGAGATTGCTGTTGCCCGGTATTTTGATTCCACGTTTTTATTTATTAATACAGAAGTTAAATTTTCAACAATAACCTGAACTACCGAGCGGATTATTAATGTTAATCCACCTATTATTATTCCTGCGATTGGAGATATTAAAAAAGAAATTGCAGATATAACCGCCATAATCAGAATCGCGTTTAAACTTCCGAATTTACCTTCAATTTTACTGGTTGCTTGTGAACCGATTGCAGAAGCAAGAAAAAGAACGGCGGTCAGAATAGATAAGCTAATAGGATCGTATCCGAATTCGACACCCAAAACACTCTCCAACATTTCCCATGAGAGTACAATTATGCTACCAATTACTGCTAAAAAGAATGTCAATCTTAATAGTTCTTGCGTTTTTAAGAGACTTGTAAATCCGATTTTGTTTTGCTTAAGAAAACTTTTTAACGAAAACTTTTCGGTGTCAATTGTCGGTTCTTTTATCAGGGTTGTAAAGATTCCCCCGAGTGCAAAAAATATACCGGATGCAATAAAGGGATATGAAGGGTTAATTCTATACAAAACTCCTCCCGTTATACTTGTTATTGTTACTGAGATCCACTGGAAGGATCTCATGTTGGAGATTGTTTTATTGTACTTATCTTCTTTATCTATTTCTTTTAACGAATCGTACGCGAGTGCTTCCGATGTGCCAGAATACATCGATCCTCCGAAGGCCATTACGAAGACCGAAAAAATTAAGACACCAAAATTCGGCGCAAATGCCATTATGAAATTGCCAGCCGATTCTAGGAAGAAGGCTAAGAATAATGTAATTTTCTTTCCAAGAAGATCACCAATTGCTCCAGTTGGAATTTCTGATAGCGTCATCGTTGCGATCATAACCGTTTCTATCAAACCGATTCCTGCGTAGTTTGTGTATCTTAGATAGTAGAAAACCCATATACCTGCCCAGAACCAGGAATGTTTCAAATAACTAAGGGTATATGCAATTTTTATATTTCGTTCCATAATTGGATTTTACAACAATAGATAGTGGCAAGATGAAGAGGAAATAATTTGTCTTCAAATTAGCCTAAGATAGCTTACAATAGTGTTATGTCTCTTGAATTTTCTGAACACGCGAAGGAACAGCTTAAAAGAAGAAATATATCTCAAAAGATAGTAAAAGAGACAGTTTATGGTCCTGAAAAGGCTCTTTCAAGTTTTCGCGGAAGGAGGTTGCGGCAAAGGCGGATTGGTAGTAAACTGTTGGAAGTTGTAACAAGGACAGAAGGATCAAGAATAACGGTAATAACAGCTTATTACTTGCATAAATAATTATGAAAATACAATACGATAAAAAGGAAGACGCAGTCTACTTAGAATTAGCAAAAGGAAAATATAGCCGAACAAGAAAAGTTTCGGATACTGTTTTAGTGGATGAAGATGCAAAAGGGAAGATATTGGGCATTGAAATATTGGATGCAAAGAAAAATATTAAAGCATTTGACCCCCAAAAAACCAAGTTCGAAGCTGCCTCGGTATAAGAAAATTTTTAAAAATAATTTGTCTTCAAATTAGCTCCGGAGTTTTTAGACAGTCTCAAGTCGTGATAAAATTGAATCAAATGATAAAAGCTTATGTTTTTGATTTATCGCGCACGCTGCTTTTTCCGAAAGACAAACGATATGGGGACGAATTAAATAAACTTTACAAAGATCTTATAAATTCTCCAGGTTTTAAATTTTCAGATCATTTTTATTTGGATGAGGAAACTATAAATCACCTGCAGTATTTAAAAGGGAAATGTAATTTATACATTTTTACTTCCGGATTCATTCAAAATGCTCCTGAAATTAAACCACGTTTGGACGAGATATTTAAAAAGGTTTACTCCGCTGGAAAAATGGGATTAAACAAAAACGACCCGAATGCTTATAGGGAATTGTCGAATAAATTGAAAATAAAACCTTACGAGATAGTATATGTTGATGATTCTGAATTGAACGTAAAAGCCGCAAGATCAGCGGGGTTGAATGCTATACTTTTTACAGATTTTAATGAAGTTCGAAAAAGACTAGACGAATATTTGTCTTCAAATTAGCTTAGGGGTTTATATATATATATATATATAACTTACTAATTAGAAGTAGTTTCTATGAGAGGCAGTATCTCTTCGGGAAAAGATTCTGACTCCTCTTTCATCCAACCAATTACATCTTTAACGAGCGGGGAGTTTGGCCTTT
>Ga0214473_10000859_pt1 | contig 41603 bp, 45 predicted proteins | sample RVTome_7_FD_203509 | JGI IMG/M metagenome (GOLD analysis project Ga0214473, IMG submission 203509) | Soil microbial communities from uranium-contaminated site in the Upper Colorado River Basin, Wyoming, United States - RVT98D197 | ecosystem: Environmental > Terrestrial > Soil > Contaminated >...
ATTGAAGCCACTTTCCTCATCCACGAAGTATAGCCTCGAATGGATGAAAATATTAATCTGGTTCTATCTGTTTCGTGACTCATTGGACTTATCTACTTAAGTCCAAAAGGTATCGTAACTTTTACACCGCCTTGGAACAGAATTTATAAACTTTTTGTTTCTAATTGGCTCAGGGCTTCCTGCGCTGCGTTTTGCGCAGCCTCGCTTTTATTTTTCCCGGCGCCCTTACCTAAAGCCTTTCCGTTAACGAACACATCAATTGTAAAATTTTTAGCGTGGTCCGGTCCCTGTTCGTCGACGACAACATACTTTGGCGCTGGGTATCCTTGAGCTTGAACTTCTTCCTGGAGAATACTCTTTGGATCTTTAAGAGGCTCGCTCGCTTTTTCGCTTAGATCAGCAAAAATATTTTTGTTAATAAAATCGTAAGCACCATCAATTCCACTGTCCAAATAGATCGCTCCGATTATTGCTTCTATCGTATTAGCAAGAAGGGTTGGATTATCACGTCCCCCACCGTCTTCTTCCCCTTTGGAGAGGAAAAGTAGTTTACCCACTTCCAGGCTTTTTGCAACTTTAGATAAATTGACCGTGTTAACTAAGTTGGCACGGAGTGCAGTCAAAAATCCTTCCGGCTTTTCGGGGAATGTTTCGTAAAGCTTTTTAGATACAATAAATTCTAAAACAGCGTCACCCAGAAATTCCAACCTCTCATTTGATTCCCGAACGTTTGGGTGTTCATTCACCCAAGATCGGTGTGTTAGGGCCAAATCCAAGGCACCCTCGTTTTTGAAAAGTTTTTTGAGTTTGTCTGAATTCGGCATAAATTAAAGCTCTTCGTGCGTTACTTCTTCGATTAACTCGCCTACTGTTTCGACACTCGTTAAATCTAAAGACTCTGTACTAAATCCGGAGTTCGACAAAGTTTCCGTAAAGTCCGTTAAGTCGGTTGCGCTCATATGTAAATCATCAGAGAAATAATCGTCCTCTTTAATTTCCTCAGGATCTACTCCCAAATGTTCGGCGAGAAGTTTCTTAATTTTAACTTGACTTGTTTCGTTCGGATTCATTTTACCTTCTTTTTTAAGTCCGTATATATTGTACCCAAAACACCGTTGACAAATGAAGAGGAATTTTCACTTCCATACTGTTTGGCCAACTCCACGGCTTCATCTATAATTACTTTTGGTGGAGTTTTGCTGAAGTTAAGCTCGTAAACTGAAAGCCTCAAAACCGCAAGATCGATCTTGTTAAGTTTATCGACCGGCCAGGTTGGAGCCGCCACCGAAATCTGCTTATCTAAGGATGCTTTTTTCTTCAGGACTTTTTTTGTAAGAACGGACGAATTTGATTGTGTCGCGAAGCTTTGAGCAAAAAGCTCTTTTATCGCTTTGATTCTTTCTAAGTGACGCGGGTCTTTGGCTGTTTTCATGAGGTAAGTATACAAGTGACAAGTGATAAGTAACAAGTCGAATATTAAATGTTTACCACAATTAGATAGTAAAACATCTAATGTGGCCGCGTTAGATGGCGAAGCCTATCTAACTGCGGTAGAATCCACAATGGGGACACGCCTTATGGGGCTCCTTTAACTTTTTACAGGACGGACACACCGTTAAATTAGGTAATACCAACCTTTTTGCCGGAGCGTTTCTTCTGTTACCGCTACGAGCGCGCGTATGTTTTTTCTTTGGAACCGGTGGCATGATGCAATTTTAATCTAAAGAATCTAAATTGTAAATCCTAAATCCAAATTTATATATTGAGTCGAAACTGTTGACAAAGCTTATAGTATGATTATATAATTCACCGAATTATGGAAAAGGAACATGGACCGAAAGATTGCCATTACGAATCGAGAGGCCTTGCTTATTCAAATGTTCAAATTGATTTTGGTGAGGGGCAGATTAAAACTCCTAGTGAGCTTGTTGTCGGTACGAAATTTAAGTCTATTTACTTAGGCAAAGAAGGATCCGTTGAAGGTAAGGTAGTATTTACAGTTTTAGAGGAACCGCAAGAGAACGAAAAAGACCAATGGGTCGTAACCGTTGAATCGATATGGATGAAAGGTGTAGAACCGACTAAAAGAGTTATGTATCTTAGTGATTGCAATGTAGTCCCTTACGGGAATGGTCTGTGGAACCCGGCAAACGGGCTTCTGAAGGTTGAAAGTTCTTCATAAACTACGATTCCTATCTTAAATATAAATACAGAAAATATTTAATTCGGGACAGTATCTCGAGAATCAATTTTATCTATAAGTTTTGAGAATTTTTTGGGATTATCGATTGCATCTTGCGCGACACTTCTAGCTTTTTTGATTAACTCCGTATCGCTCCACGAAGCGATTTTAAGTTCGGGAAATCCGCTTTGTTTTGTTCCGAACATTTCTCCGGGGCCTCTGAGCTTTAAATCAAGTTCAGCCAGTTCAAACCCGGATATAGTTTTCTTTAAGGCCTGAAGTCTGGTTAAAACTTTTGGTGAGCGACTGTCCGTAAACAGAAGGCAATATGATTTTATCTTTCCCCTTCCGATTCTGCCCCTTAGTTGATGGAGTTGTGCCAAACCAAACCGCTCAGCGCCTTCGATTATCATAATAGTTGCATTTGCTACATCTATGCCGACCTCAACAACGGGGGTAGATACCAATATGTTTACCTCTCCTCTTTTGAAGCTATCCAGAGCCTCGTTTTTTGCTTTTGCAGATTGTCTTCCATGAAGAAGCCCGACTTTCAAGCCGGGAAAAATCTTTTCCAGTTTTTCATACTCGGCGGTGGCCGCTTTTATCTGTTTCATTGTTTCTATCTGCGACTCCTCGATCAGTGGACAAATAATAAAAGCCTGGATACCGCGGGATTTTATTTGACCCTTTATCCAGCCGTATGCTCCCCCTCTTTTTTCCGGCGGAACGAGCCAGGTTGTAATTGGTTTTCGGCCTTCAGGCAATTCGTTAAGAGTTGATAGATCAAGATCGCCGTAGACAGTCAAAGCTACGGTTCTGGGAATTGGGGTCGCGGTCATGGTGAGAACGTGCGGGGATTTCTTAATTTTACCCGCCTTTTTAATTAAATGAGCCCGCTGTTCCACTCCGAATCTGTGTTGTTCGTCAATAACAACCAAGGAGACATTATCAAACTTAACTTTTTTATGGATCAGAGCATGAGTTCCGACAAAAATATCTGTTTTACCCAGATCCGCCTTAACACCTGCTGAAGTAATCAGACTAACACGAACCTTAAATTTATCAAAAATGCCTCTCAAAGTATTAAAATGCTGTTCGGCCAAAATTTGTGTCGGTGCCATAAAAATAACTTGAAATCCATTAATAAAAGCAGCAAAGGCCGCAGCTGCCGCAACAACTGTTTTCCCTGATCCGACGTCCCCTTCTAAAAGCCGGTTCATCGGATAGTCTTTGGCTAAATCGTCAAGAATTTCTTTAATTGATCGCTCTTGTGAATCGGTTAAATTAAAAGTAAGTGTATTTTTAAATTCCTGAATTAATTTTGCTTCGAGTTTGAGTGATTTGACCGCTTTAATTTTTCGCCAATCAACCTTTCTATAAAGACTTTTGAATTGGTGAAATAAAAGTTCATCAAATGCCAATCTTCTCCTTCCTTTTTCCGCCTCGTCAAGCTCTTTTGGGAAATGAATAGCATTTATTGCATCCACTATTTTATAAAAAGAATTTTGATCAATCATTTCCTGGGGTAAATATTCCTTGATTTCCCCTTTTGAATTTTCGAATGCAAATGCGATTTTTGTTCTCAACCATTTTGAGGATAATCTCGAAGTTTCGGGATAGATAGGCACAAGCCGTCCCGTGTGAATCGTATTTTGTCCGTTTTCTATATTTTCATATTCTGGAGAAACGAGAGCCTTTTTTCTGTTAAACCAATCAATTTTTCCGGATAGGGAATAATTCTCCCCTTTCTTAACATTTCTGACCATATACGGTTGGTTAAACCAAACTACCTGCATAATTCCTGTTTTATCTGAGATTTCAGCAAGTTGGATTTTTTTACCGTTTTTTGTATAAATATTTTTAATCGAATCCAATTTTGCCCTAATAGTAACCGTTTCTCCTATTTGCGCACGGGAAATTTCTGAAATAATTCTGTAGTCTAAATATCTATTCGGAACATGTAAGAGGAGATCTTCTACAGACCCAATATCAAGCTTAAGAAGTCGTTTTGCATAAATAGGACCAACTAAGGGAAGAGAGGAAACGGAAGTCGAAAGACTAAGTTCCATATTGTTTAGATGATATCACTTTTAAGCTTCTTTATAAGATTATCAGAAGATATATGTAAGGAAGGGTAGGAATGTAGTTAGTAGAAGAGCAATTGATGCGATGATGACCATAATTTTAACTATTTTTTGATGTTTTTTGGATTCCAACATATTATTATTTTACCTTAACAAATATTTTCGTACCAACTTTTATTTCGTCTCCAGAATTAATTTGGAGGGTAGGATCAGAAACCGTTTTTCCGTTTACGTCAACCGCACCTTGGGAAATAAGCCTTTTTGCCTCGCTTATGCTTCCGACTGTTTGGGCGATGGTGGGGGAAATATTGCCCTTAGATTCAATCTCTTTTGTAAACTCGGGTTTTTGTTCCTGAAAAGTCTTTTCAAAAGATTTTTGCGCTTTTTCGGCATCTTCTTTATTATGCAATTCGGAAACTACATTAAATGCAAGATCCTTTTTGATATTTAGTGGATTCTCTCCTTTTTTGAGTCTATCTTCAACTTCTTTAATCTTAGCCTCAGAAGTATTTGTAGCATTTCTGAAATATTGGACTATTAAATCATCTTTTATTGACATTACTTTACCAAACATTTCATCGGGATTATCGGTAATCCAGATGGCGTTTCCCCAACTTTTGCTCATTTTTCTACCATCGGTTCCCTCGAGATATCCTGTAACTAAAACAAATGATTCTTTATTTCTGAAATCTTTTTGTAAAGTTCTGCCGGCTTGCATATTAAATGTTTGGTCAGCCCCGCCTATTTGAATGTCTGTGTCCATAAAATAGCTGTCATATCCCTGCATAACGGGGTATAAGAGTTCATGTAATCCTACTTTTTTACCTTCATAAAGCCTCTTTTTAATTAGCTCACGACTAACAAAGTCTCCAACCGAATAATGCTGACAGAGCTTGACAACTTCAACAAAATTTAGTTTTTTCAACCATTCTCCGTTAAATCTGACTTTAACTTTGGAAAAATCCAGAATTTTACTTGCCTGAGCCTTGTAGGTTTTGAAGTTTTCCTGGATTTCTTCATAGGAAAGCCTTGGACGCTCACTTTCTTTATCCGATGAATCCCCAATGAGAGCTGTAAAGTCACCGATTATAAAAGTGACTTTATGTCCCAATTCTACAAACTCCTGTAGTTTTCTTAAAGTAACGCCGTTTCCAATATGAATTCTGGTAGCAGTTGGGTCAATACCTAAGTAAATATTGAGTTTTTTACCAGAACGCAGTAATTTTTCAAGCTCCTCTTTTGAAGGGATAATATTAGTGACACTCCTTGTTATAATTTCTTCAATCTTATCCATATTTGAATTCTAAACCTTTCGGGAAAGATCGTCAAAATGTTCCCATAATACAGAGCGCGAATAAAACTCCGTCCCATGAGTGGCTTACTTCAATAACTGTTTTTACGAAATATTGATCCGATTTCAGAAGCATCTGTTAAGAGGTATAGTTTGTCTAACCAATTTATTACATAATAATGGAGTTCTATAGTTCCCAGCCTGGTGTACTAATGGCTGTACTCTTTCGTTTTACATGGGCACCATGCTCAATATTTTTTTCAAGACTATTAATTAGTTGCTCTCTCCAATTCGGCTGACCTATTTTAACAGTAAGTCCTAATACCGTTAAATCTCCGTCCAAATTTATTGAACCGTCTATCTGTTTAATAATGTGTATTTCCCCTTCGTATCTTTCATCCCATTCTAGTCTCAACAATCTTGTTTTAGGCTTAATTTCCATATACGATTTTCCCATTTCATTATGATCCCTTACCTTACCTTTCCCTTGTGTAAGTGATTGATTTAGGCCGTTTATAAGCGGATTAAGGATTTCTGAAAATAAACGTTCTAGTCTATCGTTTTCTGCTTTTTCCTTAGCGGAAGTTTCTCTTTGCACATCTTCGACTGCTTTATTTTTCTCTAAAGTGAATTTAACAGTTCTTTCTTCGTATCTTTGGTCTGCTTGTTTTAATCTTTCAAACTCGTTCATTAAACAATTATATCAAAATATGTCAAATATCACAGTTAACAACACCAGGACTTGTTACAAAAGTCAGATATAAACCACACCAGTAAGTGAATTAGATTCGCATCTCTTACTTTTGTTTAGAGTTTTATTGTTTGTTACAATATAAATATGGCCAAATGGACTGAGGTTGCCAGAAGAAGGAAGCACTACAGAGAAAGGATAGGCAGGCTTCCGACTTCTCTTAAACGAAGCCGAAAAATTGCAGCTATTTCAAAACTGGCATTTATTGGAGTAATTCTTCTTTTCCTAAGTTCATTTATAATTTTTCCTCTTTTAGCATTCGATCTTCCGTCACCGGATAAGGTTGTTCGTAGGGAAGGTTTTTCGACAAAGATAACGGACAGAAACGGAGAGCCTTTGTATGAAATTTTTACCGATCAAAGACGTACCCCTGTTAATTTTGAAGATATTCCAGAGGATTTAAAAAACGCGACGATTGCTATTGAAGATAAGAATTTTTATAAACATCAGGGCTTTGATCCGGTTGGGATGCTAAGAGGTTTATCCAGAATTTTTACCAGAGGTTATGCACAAGGAGGATCAACTTTAACCCAGCAGCTTGTAAAAAATGTGCTTTTGACCCCCGAACGGTCAGTTTTTAGAAAAGTTCGTGAATTCATTCTGGCTGTTCAAATAGAAAGAACTTATTCCAAAGACCAAATCTTACAGATGTATTTAAATGAGGCTCCCTATGGTGGAACTGCCTGGGGAGTCGAATCCGCTTCCGAAATTTATTTCGGTAAAAACGTACACGATTTGAATCTGGTAGAATCTGCCATACTGGCAGGACTTACCCAAAGACCTTCTTATTATTCTCCGTATTCCGCTGAACCAAAAGCATACATCGGTAGGACCCAAGAGGTTTTACGCAGGATGCGTGAAGACGGTTATATATCCGAGGAGCAGGAGGAAGAAGCTAAATCCCAACTTGAAGATGTGGCTTTTGTGGGTAAAAGTGCAAGCTTCAAAGCCCCTCACTTCGTCCAATACATTCAAAGGATTTTGGAGGATCGATATGGGGAGCGCGTGGTCGAACAAGGAGGTTTGCGAGTGACTACGACTCTTGATCTCGGCCTCCAGGAAGCGGTTCAAAATATTGTGGCCGAGGAGATTGCAAAAGTTGAAAAACTCCATATTACCAACGGTGCCGCGGTTGTTTTGAATCCGGAAACCGGTGAAATTTTGGCAATGGTCGGTTCCAAAAAATTTGACGATCCTGATTATGACGGCCAGGTGAATGTTACTTTATCGTTAAGGCAGCCAGGAAGCGCCATAAAACCGATAACATATGCTACGGCTCTCAAACAGGGCTACACTGCTTCTACTCTTATTATGGACACACCTACGGAATTCCCCGGAGGTGCGGGACAGCCACCATATAAGCCCGTTAACTACGACGGCAAATTCAGGGGTCCCGTGCAGCTGCGCTTCGCACTAGCCAATTCTATAAATCTTCCCGCAGTTAAAACGTTGGCAAGGGTAGGTATCGAGAATATGTTATTAACAGCTTATGACTTGGGAGTGACTTCCTTAGAACCGACTAAAGACACTTTAAGCAGGGTAGGTTTATCGGTAACTTTGGGAGGAGGCGAAGTGAGGCTTTTAGAATTGACGGATGCATACGCGGCTTTTTTGAATAAAGGCTACCGTGTTGACCCGACTGCGATTTTAAAAGTTGAGGATTCGAATGGAAAAGTTCTCGAAGAGGTAACGCCTAAAAAGGGCAAAAGAGTTTTGAGCGAAGAACAGGCCTTTATCATTGCAGATATTTTGTCTGATAACCAAGCCAGATCATCTGTTTTCGGGACAAATTCCCTTTTAAATATTCAAGGGAGGAAAATTGCGGTAAAAACAGGAACAACAAATGATAAGCGTGATAACTGGACGTTTGGGGGTAACACGCAAGCCTTAGCGGGCGTTTGGGTAGGAAACAACGATAACTCGCCAATGAAAGAAGTTGCCTCAGGCGTAACGGGCGCTTCGCCTATTTGGAGAAGAATAATTCTGGAAGCGCTCAAGGATAAGCCAAACGTTGGTTTTGAAGTTCCACCCGGTGTCGTAACCGCAGCTGTTGATAACCTGTCAGGAAATGCTGCTCATGACGGATATCCTTCCAGGATTGAATATTTTATTAAAGGAACAGAACCGAGGGAAGATCCGGTACACGTAAAATTAAAGGTTTGCAAGTCGGACGGAAAGCTAGCAACGCCTTCGGATATTGCCTCTGGCAACTATGACGAAAAAGAGTTTTTGGTTTTTAAAGAGGAGGATCCTACTGCAGGGAAGGGAGAAGAGAATAAATGGCAAAAAGGCATACTTGAGTGGCTTTCCGGCCAATCTGACTCACGCTATCATCCGCCCAGCGATTATTGCGGCTCCTCCAATCCCGTGAATGTAGAATTTAAGACGCCTAAAGATCACGACTCAAATTTACCCAGCAAATTTAGTGTTGAAGTTGCGGCAGATTCTACGAACGATATTACAGAAGTGAGACTATATGTGGATGGCGAAAGGATAAGATCTTTCACTTCTCCGCCGTACACACATGAGTTGACGCTTGGTGACGGAGTACACAAGATAAAAGCCGTTGGACACGATGTAAAAGGGAACGAATCGGAGCGCGAAATTACCGTAGGGGTTAATATTGCCTGGGATTATTCTCCCTCCCCCACACCGACTCCCGTACTGCCTACCCTTATTCCTACTCCAACACCTTGAGTGGCTTTGAAAGTTGACAATGTGGTATAATCCCACAAGTCCTTCCCCTTCAATATAAATGTCGATAGAGAGAAACAATGGCGTTTTGCTTTTAGAAGTTAAAGAAGATGATTCTATAAAATATGTGCCACACTTCATAAGGGAATCGGAAGAAGATGCAGTCTCTGGTTTAATAATTCAAGAGAAGGGAAAATTGAAACAACGGGAACAGGATTTTATATGTCCGATTGATGAGCTTACTGGTCACGGGCGGAGACAGGGTAGAAGAAACATAAGAGATATCCAGGAATATAGGAAAAGAGAACTCCCGAAAATTAGGGCAAAACTTAATGTTTTGGAGGGTAAGTCATTTAAGCCTGTACGTATTATAGAAGAGCAGGTTGGAGAGAAGAAAAGGCAAACCGTTCGAGTGTCGGATTTTATTTCTGGAGAAGAAAGAGAATGGTGGGAATTTGCGAAGGATTCTCAACTTCTTCCTGAAGTTAAAGAGATTTTTGATAGATTTCCTGAAGGCATTTCCTACCTCCGTGAATATCACAATATAAGAGATAGAGTAAGTAGGGCTATCACCGTTCGTGATGAAGATGAGATTAATAAAGATTGGTCGTCATTTAATCAAAAGTTGAGGGAAATGGATGTGGAAAAAGCGGACCGACTTTTACCTGTTATAAGAAAGATTAGCGACTCATTTAGAATTCCTGCTTGGTACCGTAAACCTTAGGTAACTTTTTGGGTAACCCCTATTTTTTTAAGGTTTTTTAATACATTTTCTCTAGCTGTTTTAACCTCTGAATCGGATAGCGTTTTTTCCGGATTTTGATACCAAATCCTGAAAGTATATGAATCCGTATAAATATCAGTTAACTGTACATTTGATACAAGATCATCTACCCCTTTCATTAATTGAACTACATCTCCCACTCTTGTTTTAGAAGGCATAGTGAGAGTTATATCTTCTATTTGCGGAGGAAATTTCGGCAAGGGCGTAAACTTTCTTGGCATTTGGGTACGGCTTAGATTTTCAACGTCAAACTCAAAGTAGGTAAGGTTTTCCAAAATTCCAAACTGACCAATTTCTTTACCTTTACTCATAATAGATAGCCTTTGGTTTGCCAGGAATAAGCCTTTATCTTCTTGAATAAATTTATAGTCTGAATTGATTTGGCCAAGAAGGGATTCCAGCATACCCTTGGCTTGTCTAAAATTGTAATCCTTAAAGATAACTCCCAAAGTAATGACTTCGTTTGGAAGATCGCCCCTTTTCAGGAGATAGACATTCGACATTTCAAAAAGAAAGAAGGGATTTATTTCGTTTACGTTTTCATTGGCTGCATTTATTAACGAGGGTGATAGGCTGGTTCTTAGACATTGGCCCTCCTTTCCGAGAGGGTTTGACAAACAAAGTGTATTTTTATGAGTTATATTGGATGCGACAAGAGATGATGTGTAAACTTCCACACCCCCGAGACTTTTTAGAATATTTTTCAAGTTATTCTCAAAAGTGAAAGGTTGGTTTTCAAGAGGACTTGGAATAGCTCCTTGAGGAAGAGTGCTCGGCAAATTGTGATATCCATAAATCCTAGCAATCTCCTCTACAATATCTGGGGGTATGGATATATCTCTGTCTCTTTGAGAAGGAACAAAAACTTCAAGGTAGTCGCCTTTCCATAAGGTTTCAAAACCAAGAGGATTTAAAATTTTGCTTATTTCAGTCTTGGAAATTATAATTCCAATCAGCTCGTTTATAAAATTAAGCGTAACAACAAGTTTCTTCGGTCTAAAAGTTTTTCGGTATATATCCAAAATTTTTGCCTCGGCTACTCCCTTTGTTACATCAACAAAAAGATCTATGCCGCGTTTTATTGCGGACTCAACCAATTCAGGATCCAGACCTTTTTCAAAAAGAGTTACGGCTTGGGTGCGATGGGCAAGGAGCATGGATGTTTTCCTTATATTTATGGGATTGTATGTTTGGACGAAAAGGAGCACGTTTTTCGTTTTTTCATCAATAGCAGAATTTTCTCCTCCCATAATTCCTGCTAGGTCGATTAAACGGCCGTTTCCGTCCTCAATTACTATATCTCCGCCCGGGAGCTTGTGAGTTTTTCCGTCTAGTGTAGTTATGGTTTCCCCCAGCCTACTTTTTCTGAGAATCATCTTAGCTTTTCCAATCTTATCGTAATCGAATGTGTGAACTGGTTGTCCCATCTCAACCATTATGTAATTTGAAATATCTACTATATTATTAATGCTTCTGATTCCAGCCGATTCCAGGCGGTTTCTCAACCAATCCGGAGAGCTTCCTGTTCTAATATTCCTAATAAGGATTGCAGTGAATCTAGGACATAGATTCTCATCAACAACCGCATCAAGATATGAAACTTTGTTGGTAAAAGTTGAAGTAGCTTTTGTATGAAGTGGCAGAAGTCTAGCGGGGATACCAAATCTTGGTAGTATTGCTGCGGCTTCTCTGGCAATTCCATAGACACTGGCGGTGTCAACTCTATTAGTGGTTACTTCAATCGAATATATAGAGTCCGTTTTTGTGACTGATACTTTCTCAACGGAGGGGCCGCAGAGGGATAAATACTTAGCAATTTGTTTTGGGCTTGCCTTCGTTTCAATAAAATCCCTTAACCAATTGTCTGGAATTAGAATGTCCATGTATTAAAACTGTCGTAAAAATCTTAAATCTGAACTATATAAAAGTCTGACATCTGGAATATTAAGCCCCGACTTCATCATATAAGTTCGTTCAACTCCCCAACCAAAAGCAAAACCGGAATAAATGTTAGGATCGATTCCGCCGTTTTTCAAGACAACGGGGTGTACCATTCCTGCACCACCGAGTTCAAGCAAGCCCTCCTTACAAAGTTTGCACCCCTTTCCCTTACAAACTCCACAAGTTATATCCACTTCGAAGGAAGGCTCTGTAAATTGAAAATGAAAAGGCCTTAATCTTGTAACTCTTTCTTTCCCGAAAAAATTTCTCGCGAAGTAATCAAGGGTTCCCTTTAAATGTGTTATGGATATCCCTTTGTCGATGACCAGTCCTTCGAATTGATGAAACATCGGAACATGAGATATATCCTGCTGGCGGCGGTAACATTTGGCTATGTTTATCATTCTGATTGGCGGAGTTTTGACTCTTTGCATTTCCCGAATTTGCCCGGAAGAGGTATGGGGAGTCAAAACCATTTGGCCGTATTTCGTGTGATCCTTTACGTCAATGAAAAATGTTTCCCATTCGTCTCTGGCAGGGTGGTCTTTTTCCATATTGAGCGCCCCGAATGCAAACCAGTCCCATTCAACTTCGGGGTATCTGACTCTCACAAAACCCAATCTTTCGAATGTTGACGCAATTTCGTTAATTGCCTGGGTAACAAGATGAAGATGCCCTATTTCTGGCTTAATACCCGGAATCGTAGGGTCAAACCATTCATGAACACTTTCTTTTAAAGAATTTTTCTGCGACGAAAATTGTTTTAGAAGAGTATTTTTTGCCTCGTTTATCAACCTTCCCGATTCCTTACGTTCTTCAGTTCCTAAGTACTTCAGCTCCTTGGTTAATTTATTTAATTTTCCGTTTCTTCCCAAATAGGAAATTCTTAAGTTTTCCAACTCTTCGGCACTTTTTGCCTCCATTATTTGAGCAATAGCCTCGTTTTTTATATTTAGTACATCTTCTCGCATAGAACCATTATAAAACTCGTCCTTAGGACTCGTTTTGAGCCTACGGCGAGTTATATAAAGCCATTTTGTAACGACTTTATAAATGAAAAAAACTCTCCGGCGGAGAGTTTTAATTTTATTTCCTATACTCCACCGGACTTAATTAAGTCTAAAGCGAAATCCGGTGAAAGTGAATAAGTTCATGTTATTTAATTTCATCGACTATTTTTGCGAAAGTGTCAGGATCGGTAGCCGCGATGTCGGAAAGTATCTTTCGGTCGAGCTCAATTTTCTCCTTTTTGAGAGAAGAAATTAGTTTATTGTATGAAAACCCGTGTAAGTGAGCCGCCGCATTAAGACGTATTATCCAGAGGCGTCTAAGGTCTCGCCTGCGGAGCTTTCTGCCTATATAAGCATATTTGCCTGCATGATAGACGGCTTCTTTGGCTGTTTTTATACGACGCCTTCTGGCTTGTTTAAAACCACGGGCTTGCTTTAGTATTTTTCTGTGCCGCCTTGCGGCTATTGATTTGACTCTAGCCATACCTTAAAGATAAACACACTGGATTAAGCGGGATTGTGACGGGAAAAAGCCGGATAACGCATCCTGTTTTCATCCAGTACCTATCCAGTTCTATCCTGCGTGCTTTACTTTCCTAGCGCTTTCTTTATTTTCTTTGCGTGATATTTCTTTGTTTGAATTTGTTTTTTTAACCTTCTTTTGTGCTTTGATGATTTTTTAACATTCAAATGTCGCCTGAAGCCTTGTCCACGCATAACTTTACCCTTTCGTGTGATTCTAAAACGCCTTGTTATAGATTTACGTGTTTTAAGTTTACCCATATTAAAATCTTTATTATTAGTTTTTCCCGCCTGCAACGCCAATGCGTAGCATTGCGGGCAGGTGTTTAGGCATTTTTTTGCTCCTTTTTTCCTTCAGACACTTTTAACTTATTCGTTGGTGATATAACCATTACTAAATGTCTTCCTATAAACTTAGGTTCCATATCGATTGCAACCGATTCTCCGAAATGGCCCAGGGCCTTTTTTAAAACATTGTACCCGAAATCCTTACTTCCCATCTGCCTGCCCTTGAAAACTACAACCAATCTGACCTTATTTCTATCCTGCAGAAACTCCTGAACCCTTTCAAGCCTGGTCGAGAAATCGTGATCGCCTATGAAAGGCGAAAGTCTTACTTCTTTTACTTCCCCACCCTTTTCTCCCTTTTTTTGCTTTCTTGCCTTTTTTTCCTCCTCATACAAAAACTTTCCAAATTCAATAATCTTGACAACCGGAGGATTTGCAGTTGGGGCAATCTCGACTAAATCAACTCCCGCTTTATTAGCTTCAGATAGAGCTTTCTCGATCGCCAATATTCCTTGTTGTTTTCCATCCGCACCTATAACCCTTACTTTAGGTGCTCTTATCTGATTGTTTATTCGCCAGTTAAATTTAGACGTTTTCAACTTTATATCTAAATATTATGTATGAATTTTAGCAAATGTTTTCTCAAAGCTCAATATCACAAATCAAGAGACCGTTTTTCGATCTTTTCTTTTATTCTATTGACGATTTTATCTACGCTCAATTGTTTCAAATCTTCTCCGCTTCGGAGCCTTACTGCGACTTGGTTTTGTTTTTCTTCCTTGTCCCCTACCACGAACATATAAGGAATTTTGGTTAGCTGGGCATCCCTGATTTTTGCTTGCAACGTTTCGGCTCTGTCGTCCAACTCAAATCGTATGTTCTCATCCTTAAGCTTAGCAGAAATGCTTTGAGCGAATTTCAGATTTCTATCTGTGATTGGAAGGATTTTTACCTGCACTGGTGAAAGCCAAACCGGGAATGCACCTCCATAATTTTCAATTAAAAATCCTATAAATCTTTCTAAAGATCCTAAAGGTGCTCTGTGAACAATATATGGAACAATTTTTTCTTGGCCATCTTTATCTACGTAAGTTAGCTCAAAACGCTTACCTGAACCAAAATCCAATTGATTAGTAGAGGCTCCAAATTCACGACCTATTGCGCTTTTTATATTGAAATCAAATTTTGGTCCATAGAATGCAGCACCGCCTTTATTTTCTACTACGTTAATTCCGGATTTTTTAGCAGCCTCTCTTAACAGTTCAGATGATTTTTTCCAAGCTTCCGGGTCATCAAAATATTTATCCTTTTTCTTTTCAAAGTCAGGTAAAGCTAATTCAACATAATAATCTTTAATTCCGAAAATCTTGTAGTAGTACTCATGCATTTTAAGAACATCGACAAGCTCATCAATTACATTTTCCTCGGAACAATAAATATGTGCGTCATTTGTTGTGTGTCCTCTTACTCTTAATAACCCCAGAAGCGCGCCGCTATCTTCATGTCTATAAACTGTTCCAAACTCCGCAAACCTAATAGGAAGTTCTTTGTAAGTTCTTTTTTTGAATTTATAAATCATATGCATATGAGGACAATTCATAGGTTTTATATAATATTTCTCACCTTCATATTCCATAGGTGGAAACATATCATCTTTATAATAAGGAAGATGCCCGGATTTAATGTATAAGCCCTCTTTTGTTATATGTGGGGTTGTTACACGAAGATATCCGTATTTTGCCTCAACTTCCTTCCCAAATTTTTCTATTTCATCCCTTATAATTGTCCCCTTAGGAAGCCAAAGAATTAGTCCGGGCCCAACCTCATCTGAAATAGTAAAAAGTTCAAGTTCACGCCCTATTTTTCGATTATCTCTTTTTTTAGCTTCTTCTTGTTGCCACAAATAATGTTCAAGTTCTTTTTGGGTCGGAAAAGCTGTGCCATAAATGCGAGTTAGCATTTTATTTTTTTCACTTCCCCGCCAGTAAGCACCAGCGACAGAAAGAAGTTTAAAGTACTTTATATTTTCATTAGGAGAATCAATGTGGCCACCCAGGCATAAATCCCAATAATTTCCCGATTTGTAAAAAGTAACTTTCTTTTTACCTTTCTCGCTAAATTCATTAATTAGCTCATGTTTGAATTCATTCCCAGGATATTCTTTTTTGGCCTCGTCAGCACCTAGTTCATATTTATCAAAAATTTTCCAATTTTTAACAATATCGTGCATCTTTTTTTCAATCTTAGAAAAATCGGATTCAGTAATTTTAACTTTTCCGAAATCAAAATCGAAATAAAAACCGTTTTCAATAGAAGGACCAATAGCCCTTTTGGTTTCAGGCCATAATTCCATTACAGCTGCAGCCAATAAATGACTCGTCGAGTGTCTTAGCTTATCTAATTCTTCATTATTCATATTTGTATTATATATAAATATTTACTTTTTGTTTATGTCAACCAGGAACTAGCCCCGGTTGACATATTACCTGATTAAATTAACAGGAACTTCCTAAGCCTACTAGCTGGGCAAGTTCAATGTTCTCGTCTTGAGAAAGGCCTTCATTTGCCTTTTTAAATGCAAGCTCCCTTCTTCTATTTGCCATATTTTCCAGCTGCGTCCATCTTTGTTGGCGGTCTTCTTCACTTTCAAACCTTCCACCAAGAGGGCCGTTAATAACAAATGGTTCCTCTTTTTGCTCTTGACTCATGAAAATCACCTCCTTGTCTAACACTCCCGCTAATTGGGAGGTGATTTAATGTTTACTTATGAAACCTTATAACCACTAACACATCTCCCAACTAGAAATTGGGATTGTGTAGTAGTTGCTGTATACAAAATTGTTCTCATAAAACAAAAAATCCGCCTTCCTTTTAAGAGAAAGACGGTTATAAAAATCCCGTGGTTCCACTTTCTTTGCTTCTCATTAGTTCTTTTCGTGAACCGCTCGCTTTTAACTTACTTGGGTGGTTATTCCCCCTCGGCTTCCACTCGGGGCTTCTTGTCCAAGCTCAAACGTCAAAAGTATACTAATTATACTTAAATATATTTTATATGCAAGTTAATTTGGAAAAAAAGACGACCTTCTTGTTAATTGGACTTGAGTTTCGTGGACAACATCAGCTAACCAACTTCCGATTAATGGAAGACCGCCTAAGGATTGAAGGAAGATAACTAAGATTGACGATATAATGACGAATCCGATTGTAACTCCGAAAGACCAGGCAATTCCTTCTACTATCTTTTGCTTAATAATGTTTTTGTAATTAATTTTTTCTTCCACTGAATTTATCATATAGGAAAGCATACAAATTTGTAAATAATTAAGTTATAATATGGCGGTAACCGGACGGTTAGCTCAGCTGGTTAGAGCGTTCGCTTGACGTGCGAAAGGTCGAGGGTTCGAGCCCCCCACCGTCCACCGCGTTGGAACTCAACTTTAGCGCTTCATTCCAAATAATTGGAATTTCGCTTATCTGTTGGTTCCTACTTTCAAAATTTCTCAAGAAATTTTGTTTTTTAAGTAACAACAAAATCACTTTGTGATTTTGAGAGGAAGAATAACAAAGCGATAAGGACTTGTTTTTGTTAAAAAGCAAGTCCGGTAAGCGACGTAAATTCTGACGAGGGCCCGTAGTATACCGGTAACACGCTTCCATGGCATGGAAGAATAGGGGGTTCAATTCCCCCCGGGTCCACAAAAGTTATTAACTTTCAGGCTACGAACACTTGCAGGATATTTCAAGAAGACATTACTACACTTACTTTAGAGTTCTTCTTATCAGGGATTAAAATATTCTTTCAGGAAAAAGTAGTATAAGTTAACAGTCTTTAGGGCTTGTTTGATATCCAGAAATTCGTTTGGTTCATGCGCGGTAATTCTTTCCATCGGATAATGAACAATAGAAGGAATTCCGGCTTCATTAAATTCCTTAGCAACACTGTTTCCAGCCAAGGTAATTGGCCGAACTTGATATCCGGCCTTTTTTGAAGCCTTAATGAAGATTTCTATTAATTTCTTGTCTTGAACAAGGTGTGGTTCGGTTTTGTAAATTATATTGACTTTGAACTTCCCATTGCAGGAAGATATAACTTTTTTAATTGCCGCGGTAATTAAATCAGACGTTATTCCCAGAGGAAATCTAATGTCCATTTGCACATACGCATAGGGAGGAACAACATTTGCCATTTCGCCCGAATGGAACATGCTGAAGTTTACTTTGGTCGGAGTAAATAATTTGTTATATTTATTTGGCCAATCTATCTTTTTGATTTTCTCTACTACTTCCACTAAATTGCCTAGCGCATTTTCTCCGTGCGTATCTAAAGCCGAATGAGCTTGTTTGCCGAAGCTTTCAATTTTTATTTGGACGCAGCCCTTTTCTCCGATATCAAATTTGGAGAAGTATCCCCCATCCGGAATTAGACCAGCTACCGCTTTAAAGCCATTTGATAATAAATATTTTATTCCGTATTCATTATTAGCTTCCTCGTCAGCCAAAGCGACCAGAAATATTTTTCCCTTAAAGTCAGGAAAGTCTGCCAGAAATTTTGTGACGGCAAGATAAGAAATGGCAAAAGGACCTTTATCATCAATTGCACCCCTGCCGTATATTTTTCCTTTTTTGACAGCAGCTTTTAATGGATTTGTTTTCCAGCCTGATCCCGCGGGGACAGTATCCATGTGGCTTGCAATAACCAAAGATCTTTTTCCGCCACCTACCTCACCAATCACATTTATCCTTTTTTTGTTTTTATAAAGAACTTTTGTATTTAAACCGGCTTTTTTAAGAAGGGAAATTATATATTTTGAACAACGGGATTCATTACCTGGTGGGTTTTGAGTATCAAAAGATATCAATTTTCCGGTTATTTCAATTAGTTCTTTTTTGAGTTCGTCTGCCATGTTTTTTATAAGTCGATGGGGGTATTGAATGGTTGGCGAATGTTGTGTCTAGAGTCCGGTTTATTGGGGTTATAAGCCGCACCCATTATAACAGGAGCAGGATTATCCTTTAAATGTCTTAACGTTCCCAACATGTAGTTGTCTGTAGTTTCTAAATCCCAAACCAGTTTACCTTGTTCTTTCGCGTATTTTGTAAACAGTAAATACAAAAGTCCCTCTTTAAGAGCAGATACGACTAGAGGTTCCTGTGCCTTATGTCCTGCCAGAGCGCGATTTTGATTTTCTCTGTATTTTCTTTCCTGTTCTTCGTAAAACATTAACCACCATTCACGGACACCAAAGCGTTCGTTAAGCCAATTCCGGATATCCATATGGGCTTGGGGCGTACCAAGATCTTTTAGATTGTTTGGAAATCTTTCTTGGTATTCTGAAACGGTATTTTCAATTGCGGGTCCCAGTAATTTTTCTATTGATGTCAGTTTTGTTCCGATTCCGTGCTTTCCTAGATGTGTTTCTAGTTGAAAACGCGCGTCATTGGTGCAGCTTCTCAATGATTTAAATAGTTCACCCTCCCTTCCTCTGTAATGTTCTTGTACATCGACACCCAAGTCTACCAAGTCTGAGACATTTCCTGTTTCGCCGGTATAAGTGCATACTTCGAAAGACACATTTACTCCATGTTCCATTAGGGGTTCGAAAGTTTGCCTGATTGTAGTAGCTACTGCCTCGAACCTATCTCCAAAAGTTGGCAGTATTTGCCCCGACATGTGTTTGATATCTCCGTTTCGATCTCTGCAGTAGTCGTAAGGCGGGCATGCAGGAGTAATAATTTTTACACTGCCTTCCCCAACCTGTTTTGCCAACTCTTCGACTGTTTTATTGATGGATGCCTTTTCGGACCCGTTTTGACCGACCTCGGACGATGCGAGCATTGCCGGTAGCGTATGGGTAAGAAGAACCCTCGCTTTATTAGAGTCTAAACTCTCCCAGTTTGTTATTTGATTTAAGGCCGACATTATGGTGTTTTGGGAAATAAAGCTTCGCTTTAATTTTTCCTTGTGAATAAGAGACATACCCCCGTCCTTATTTGCTATGAAAGTCGGCAGTTTATTGAAATACCATCGGCCATATTCTCCCAAACCGGCCTTGGCTGGAGGATCAACATCAATAATCTCCTTAACCAAGTTTTTGGTTTCAGTGCTTCTTTTTGAATTTGGTATTAATTCCGCTGACATATTTTCCAAATAAAAAAACCTCTCGTGGTGAGAGGTTGATTTCGATTTATTTATTAGTTTTTGTAAGATTTAATATTCCCCCACCACATCAATTAGGCCCCCATAAAGAGGACGAAATTAATGAGTGTGAGAGAAATATTTCTCATGCTTTGTGGTATTTTATAAGATCGCCAAATTGCTTGTCAAGCCCCACACCAAATTAACGCCTGATTTGTTTAGAGATTAGAAATTAGAATTTAGAAATTAAGCGAAGCAGCTCTATCCAGCTGAGCGTTGAAGGTAGTGTTCTCCTGACAAAAGGAATTTACTTCCCTGGCTTTTAAATCTACCCCAGTAGTTTTTCTTCTGGGCTCTCTTATTAACGGAATGAAGCCAGACTGATGCGTCTTCGACCCTCTTTCTGAAAGATTGCAAGAATTCAAGCAAAGTTTGGAAAAAAATTACATGATAGATCCCAGGTTCGACAGGGGCTTGCATTGCGGCGATTTGAGACTCTTCTCCTAAATCGCTTGTTACTTGAGACAAGGTAATTACTTCCTGCATAACGGCCTGAAGTTGCATCCGGAGTTGTCCGATCTTTTGCTCCTTCACTTGCTGCTCTTCGACTCTTAGTATTCTTTCAAAGCTAATTTGCTTTCTCAAATGTTCGTTTTCTTCGGCCTTGCCGGAAAAAATCTCATTAATTTCAATTGCCTCCCCCGCAACAATTTCTCCGGAATAATTTCTTGAAGTTTGTGGGCCAAAAAGCTGTTCAAAGACATCTCCCGGCATTTTTCGCAGTAAATCTTCCTGAACCGAGCTTTTAACGTCACCACCAACGTCTTTGAGTGCTTCAAGAACGTTTTGACGCCTGAGGGCCTTTTGTGCCTTTTGTTTTTGAGCCTTATCCATCCTTTGTAGTTGAGCTCCTCGGGCCAATTATATAATACATACAATTGCCCTTCGCGAGCTAATTTAGGCTGAATTTTACATTAAAGAGATTAAGGAGTCAAGGACGTGCCGCCTTATAAGAATGTTTTTAATTAACCGCTTTTGTTCCGGAGTATCCAGTTTTTCCCTGAGCTTAGGATCAGCGCTCGCAGCCTCGAGTGTTTTTGTGATTTCACCCTCGTCAACTTGTACTTTTTCTTTTTCGGCTATTTTATTTAAAATAAGCTCAAGCCCGATAGAACCAACTGCTTGAGTTTCATATTCTTTTCGTATAGATTCCGCTGTCTTCCCGATTGAGGCAAGGTATGATTCCAGGGTTAAACCTAATTTCTCTAATCTTGAGAGAAGGTTTGAAAGACGTGCGTCTGTTTCCTGATCGATTAGAATCTTAGGGGTAGGGACTTTTATGGAGGCAACGAGTGTCTCAATTACTTTCTGTTCCTTCTGGCTTCTAGATAAATCCCCCACCTTTTTTTCGCTTTTATCTTTACCGGGTGTCCAAATTACCCCAGCCTTGCCGACTCCTATAATTTCCTTTTTACCAAGCGCAAGCGTGGCCAAGCTTTGCTTATAATCACCAAGGTCAAATTCCGGTATTTCGCAAGTTATAGCCCGAATTTGCCAGTCTTCTCCTTCTTTGGCCTTAACTAATTCAAATTTTGGATACACGGCTGGGGTTAACTTATACTCCGTTATTGCATCCGAAAGTAAGTCAGGAAGAATCCGACCAAGGGTTTTTTCTAAAATGGATTGCTGCGAGATTCTATTCGCAATCTGTTCATAGGGGGCCTTTCCTTTCCTGAATCCCGGAATCTCAATTTCTTTTGCTAACTCTTCTAAAGTTTCATTTTTCGCTTTCTCAATTTTGAGATACGGAATCGTAAAGGTTATTTGAATAGTACCATCGTCGCTTCTGGCTATAACGGACTTTACAGATTCGGAATTAGCGGATGTATTTTTTTGTTTTGCCATAGTCAAAAAATAACCCACGTTTTAAGCGTGGTAAGGGTATTATATATGATTTTTTGGAAATTTCTAAATTTTTAATTTAAAGGGTAGCTTCTAGCCTCCTTTGTGCTGAGTTCTAAACTGTGAGGGCTTGAATTTAAGCTGGGGTCCTTTCGAAAAACGTGATGCCCCGGCACCAAAAATACTTCCTTTGAAATGGTCAGAAGTCCTGAATTTAGGTCCGGCCGCATTTGGTCCCGACTTTTTCTTAATAAATGTTTTCATAGTGAGCTTATTATACAATAAATTGAAGAAATTCTTATTTATTTGTTTTTATCCTCTCCCAACTTATGGAGAAATAATGATACCAAAGAAAGAACTATCGAAGCAATTACTGCAGTTAAGAAGCTATTTATCTGAAATCCCGGAACAATAAAACTTACTCCCCACAAAAGAACTACATTTATAAGAAACGCGGTTATGCCGAATGTAACGATAGATAACGGTATAAAGATGATTTGTAAAACCGGTCTGATAAAAGTATTAACTACTCCTATTACAACGGCTGTTACCAATGTAGCCCACAGGCTGTCAAAAGTGAATCCGGGAACTAGGTAGGATACAACCAAAAGAGTAAATACGTTCAAAATGAGAGTTAATAAAAGTTTCATACTATTTACGGAATCTAATGACTAGCGTCTAGTATACTGTATATATGATGAGGTATTAGTGGTGAGTTTGTCAATATTATCATCTACAATTACTGTTTTTTGTTCTTCTGTTCTATAACAATAGAACAATGTAAGTTATTCTAAGTGTTTCTGAAAAAATTCCAAATCATTTAAAATTACAGTATTCCACAAAGGGCGCATGTCGTGATTCGCGCTTGGATAAGTGAAATAGGTAACATCTTTTTGTTGAGCTTTAAGTTTTTCGACTAAGTTATTACTCCATTCAATAGGAACAGCGTCGTCTTTTCCCCCCTGGTGTATTTGAAGAGGCGCCTGAATCCTATCGAGATAGTTAGTCAGGGAATAGGCATCGACATCATAAACTTTTTCAAATTCACTAAGCTCTCTTCTTATTAACTTTCCCCCATCTTCCGAATCATCCGTGTAATATAAAATTGAGTATGGGAAAGGTTTTGAAACTGGAGCCCAAAGGACGGTGGGATAGGCTTTACCGGTTATTTCCAATACGGTTAGCGCGATTTGTCCGCCGTTTGAGTGGGCCCAAAGAAAGGTTGTCTTATGGTCAAAATGAAGATCTTTCAAATCGTTAGATTCTTCGATTGTTTTTAATAAACTTATTACGGTAACATAGGTTTGGAAGCGGGATTCAAAAATATTTCCGGCTTCGCCATCGGATTCTCCATATCCCAAGAAATCCGGCGCTACAGTAATAAATCCATTTTTTGCAAACATCTCTCCCGCCCTTCTGGTTCCATCACCGGTTTTATACAATTTTTGATCAATATAACCCCGAAGCATGACGATTAAAGGAAAAGGTCCGTCGCCCTTGGGAATATTTATTTCTCCGGTTGTTTTCTTTTTTATCTTTCCTTGGACTTCCGGATTAAATTCAAAAGCAAAAAGTACTGAAGAATAATCTTTGTTTTCATCAAGGGTATTTTCTAAGGTAAGTTTGCCTGGGGCAATATCAGCCTTACCTAAATTTTCGATTGTGTACTTATCAAGAGGTCGTTCGATGATTTTAGGAAGACTGATTGTGGGCTGATTTTCATTATTGCCTAACAGATTGTGTGCGATCCACCCTAAGACGAAAGCTAAAAGCACAACTCCTATGGAAAGCGCCTTTCTCATAAAGTGAATTGTAACACCAACTTTTGTATCTTTGAAGGAACGACGATATTAATAAATAGGCGTGTTTTAAAATATCCTTTGAAGGTTCTGAAAAATTGTAAAGATACTAAATCCTCCATAAAAGGTAAATGCTGCCCCGACCGCGATCCTCCTTACGAAAGATGGCCGAAGTGCTTTCTCAAGAAGCGTCATATTTAGCCACAATATGAGCCCTGAATATATAAACATTGAGATGGCGTTTAGAACGGCCCCGGTGACCACAAGCGCCAGAGGTTCGGTAAAACCTAACGCGAAAATAATAACTCCCGCCAGAATTTGCAGCCACAAAAAACCATAAAAGAATTTAGGCAGCTTGTCTGTAGAGAATTTTTCTTTATCAACAATAACCAAATTCTCGCTCGATATGCGCGCGTTTGATCCATATACGCTAAACTGCGTTCCAAAAAGCATCAAAGCTGCCATTAGAAGAAAGAAGGTTCCTAAAAAAGGAAAGGTCTTTCCGGCAATTACACTTCCCTCCCGTATGACAAAATTGATACTGGTTTCGACGCCCGGATCCTTATAAACGGTAGAATAGGCCAAAAGAGATAAGAGAACCATTGTAAAAGCTCCTGTTAGCCAAAAGACTAAAGCGTGCTCAAGATTTATTCTATTCCACCAGAGTTTGAATCTGGTTAAATTTTCCGGTGTAGCCTCAAAAGTTGCGCCTTCTAAAGTTATTTCTTCCTTTTTTCCCGATAATATATTTGTAATACGGCCGGAATATTTTGCCATGCCGTAACCTTTTTCTTTGACATATAAGGATTGTGCTAAATTAAGATTTCCTCCCGCGCCAGCATACGCCAGCGCACCCAGGAAGGTCGTGATAGGAAGTCCCACAGGTAAAAACCAAAACCCTTCCCCCTTGCCAAGTAGTCCTGTCGCGAGCGCTTGCCAATCGGTTGATTTTGCGAAAAAAAGTGTAATTAGAAATACGAAGGGAACTCCGACAAGAATTATTGCTTTTTGGATCTTTTCCTGAGTTTTATAGACAACGTGACCCAGACTATAAAGAATGCCGAGTGCAACAAGAAGTATGATGCCTACGTATTTTGAATAGCGTATTCCTAAAGCCGAAGCCATAACTGTAGCAGAAGAGGCCATAATTCCCGGCCAAAGCCAAGGAAGAAGTGTTGTCGCGATAAACCAATACGGAGCAAACTTACCGAATTTTCGGGTCAGGCCCACGAAGATACTTTCTCCAGTTACCAATGTATAACGCTCGATTTCCATGTTAATGAAGAATTGGAAGGTAATGCCCAAGACTGCCGCCCATATAATACCAAGTCCAAAATTTGACGATAGATAAGGCCAAAGTATTAACTCACCTGAACCTAAACCAACACCAAGTATGATGAAACTGGGACCTATTAGTTTTCGAAAAGGCAATGGCTCTGGAAGCTCTTTTTTATCAAGAGGGTTAAGCTTCATCACATTTAGTTTAAGAGTTCAGGTATATAATGACAAGAGATGAAAAAAAGAATTTTCGTTGGAATAAAAATTTCGAATATTTTGGCGGAAAAAATTGGTAAATTTAGAAAAACTCAGTTGTTTCCGGTCAGATGGATTGAAGGGAAAAATCTCCATATTACTCTCATTCCGCCTTGGTACGAAGAACACCCCAGCAAGCTGACTAAAATATTATCCGGAATACAAGAAGAGATTGGCTCTTTTGCACTTCATTTCATTAAAGTGACTTATGGACCTGATCCGAGGCGACCAAGGTTGATATGGGTAGAAGGTGAAGTTCCAGATGAACTGCTTTCATTAAAGAAAGCAGTTGAGAAAGCCTTAAACAAAAGATCGGAGAAAAGAATGTACAAACTGCATTTGACCATTGCAAGATTTAACCCTCACGATTTTAAGAAATTTAAGATAAGAGAGATATACGAAAAAGTTGACTGGAGGATGAACGTCACCTCATTTCAGCTATTTGAATCCAAATTACATTCAAAAGGAGCACAGTACAGCGTTTTAGATGATTTCAGACTACAAAGACACGCAGCTAATTCTGGGGAGAAAGAATCTTAAAAATCCAACACTGCGAGTTTGGAATTTTAGAGAACAAGAAATTCTGGTTCCAGGGAATATAAAGGCTCCAATAAATTGACCGGAAGGAGTTGGGGTTGGCGAAGGAATAGGTGTGGTTGTGAGAGAAGGTTCAACAGTAGGTGTAGCCGTCAGCTCGGGAGTAGCCGTTGGCTCCTCGGTTGGAGAAGGAGTTTGCGACGGAGTTTCCGTGGGCGTTTCAGTAGGAGTTGGGGTAAGTGTTTCGGTTGGAATTGGTGTTTCCGACGGAGTTTCTGTAGAAGTATCGGATGGTGTTACAGTTGGAGTGTCACTTGGCGTGACGCTGGCTTGAGTGGGTGTTTCGGAAGCCGAGCTTGCGTTTTGCGGCTCTGAAACAACTCTTGTCGCAAAATCATTAGAATTATTATCTGTGTCGTCACCATTACCTGCCAAGGAATCACTTGCGCCGGGTTTGCGCTCTACGCTACTATTGGCGGCCGGGATATCTGCGAACGGTGATCCCTCTGCGTCGAGAGCTGAACTTCCGATCGCCACTTTGTCCACTACAGTTACCTCATCACCCGTTGTTAGAAGTGTTTGGTCGTTTACTATAAAGACCGTTGTTCCGGTAGAAGAGAGGGTGAATGAGCTGTGAGTAAGATCAGCGGGCACACCAGCATCATCATATGCTGAATTTGCAATCAAAAAATATCCATGTGATGGTACGCTGTCCGAGGCCTCAAAATTTTTCTTTTCAAAACTGCCGGCGGTAGATTCTCTTTGAATAGACCAACTGCTGATATCGACTGCGCTATCTGTTGGATTGTATAACTCCACAAACTCATCATCAGCTACTCCTCCACCTACTTGTACTTCGGATATAACAACATGATTTGCGGCTGCGGATTTGACGATCGATGCGCGTTTATAGGAAGAAACTATGAGAAGTAAAAGTGAGGCTAAGAAAGTAAGTATAATGAACTTTCTGGGCATGATTTTAATGGAAATATATTTATATAGTAGGAATAAAAAACCAAGACTGTCAACTGTATCTTTTGTATCTTTTTAATAAAGAAGTAGTACAAACGGGTTGGTAGAATTTTTCGGTATTCGAGCGACGACTCGATGTAAAGATCTACTCGGCTTCGGGTATTATTTGTATAACTAGTATTCGTAATACCCTTTTATTTTGGGTTGTCTTAATTCGACTAAAGGAGGCGGTAATTTGTTTTCGACGGCTTTTTCCTCATCCAAATATGTTTCCATAGTTTTTATTGGAGAGCCGGAATGATTAAAAGATATAGTTAGTCTATCTTCTTCTACATTTAAAGAAACGTGCTTCGGATCTAGCCCAAATGATTCAATTAAGGTTATTTCATCAAATTGAGCATCCTCATTTTCTGGCGAAATAGTTGCATTACTCAATGAGGTATACACACCTTCCGCTATCCGATCAAGCATTGCTAACATTCCGGATTCAGTGAAAGGATATAAAACATTTATTTCTTCATCCATTAATTTATTATCTACAAGATGTGGAAAAATTGATTTCCACACCTTTTGACATAGGGGTTTATAGACTCCTTTTATTCTTGGATCTATTTTTGTTTCTTTGTCTTTCTCGGCGCTCATAACTGCTGATTATACTATAAGCTGCTTCGAGATTCATCTCTGCGCAGCGCGGAGGTAACAAATCCTCCGCGCAAGCTTGAATCTGCGATTTTGCAGGACTGTGCTCCGTTTGATGCTGAAGCTATCAAACTGGGGCTTGACTTCGGGTTTTGTTCGGAACAATAATGATAGTTAGCAATGATTACAAAACTTGATTTGCCGGTTTCAGTTTCCCTCTGTTTTGATGACCGAAAGAATCAGGTTTTTCCAAAGTGGATTGTTTGGAACAATCGTCTCTACCCCATTGCCAAAGTCGGACTCCATCACACCTTTCGGCAAGGCCGCACCCTTTATCATGTTTTTTCGGTTGTGAGTAAAACTTTATTTTTTAGGCTTAGCTTAAATACCGACAATTTGCACTGGAGATTGGAAGAAGTAGCTGACGGAATGCCAAGCTAAATCAAAGATGAAATATAAAATATCAAAAATACATATTGAGAAGACAAAAATTTTTAACTTTTTTGTTTGTATATTTGCTTTTTAATTTTTAATATTTAATTTTATTTTTATGGAGAATTTAGCCTTCAATCCAAATTCCTCCACGATATTACATATCGATCTTAATTCCTGCTTTGCCACGATTGAACAGCAGGCAAACCCGCATTTGAGGGGGAAACCGATCGCGGTTGCCGCCTATGCTACTCCGAACGGGTGTATTTTAGCTCCTTCAATCGAAGCTAAAAGATACGGAGTTAAAACCGGAATGCGAGTCAAAGACGGCAAGCTTTTGTGTCCGGGTCTGATAATTCTGCCTCCGGATCCTTGGAAATATCGAAATGTACACCTTTTATTGTGCAAGCTTCTCTCCGACTATACGGCAGATTTTGTACCAAAATCTATTGACGAGTTTGTTCTGCAGATGCAGGATTATCCGATTTTAAAATTAAAGGGAATGAGAGATATTGCAAAAGAAATAAAAATGCGAATTCAGAAAGAGATTGGAGAATGGCTAACGGTTTCGATTGGAATTGCGCCCAATAGGTTTTTGGCAAAACTAGCCTCTTCTCTCCACAAACCTGATGGCCTCGATGAAATTAATAAGGACAACTTCTTGAACTGTTATCTTAAACTTAAACTAACCGATCTTCCTTACATAAAATTAAGAAATGCACTACGACTTAACAATATGGGAATTTTCACTCTTGTCGATTTTTATGAAAGCCCGCTTTGGAAGTTGAAAGCCGCTTTTGAATCTATAAACGGACATTACTGGTATATGCGTCTTCGGGGGTGGGAAATAGACGATGTAGTTTTCGGCCGCAGAAGTTACGGTAATTCATACGCCTTGCCCAAACCCCTCGTTACTCCCAAGGAGTTATCCCCGATTCTGGCCAAACTTGTTACCAAAATGGGTGCCCGCCTGAGACATGCGGGGTTTGTTGCCAGGGGGGTACATGTTGCCGTAGGCTATCGTGACGGGTCCTTTTGGCACAAAGGCGTAACTTTTAACTGCGACCTTTTTGACTCAAGAGCGATTTATAAAAAGGCGTTTAAAATTCTTTCCGGCTCTTCTTACCGAAAACCGGCTCGTGATTTAGCGGTTTCCTGTTTTCAGTTGAGAAAGAAGAACCAACTTCAACTTGAGCTTTTCGACGATATAGTTAAAAAGGAAACTTTGGTCAATACCGTCGATAAAGTTAACGAGCGCTGGGGGGATTTTGTAATAACCCCGGCCCGTATGCTTACCGCCTCCGACGCAGTTCCGGATAGAATTGCATTCGGTGGTGTGAAGGAGCTTGAGGAGTTTGCCTTACAGGCGGATTCAAAATTCTAGCGTTTTGATTCTAAAATATATTTAGAAGTTAATTACGACACTATCCCCTTCTTTAATATTATTTTTTTCAACAAACCCCGCATTTACTTCGAGAACAGAATCAATTGGAGTCTTGGGGGTGAGGATTTCCAGTTTTGAATCGGGCGTCCCAGGACTTGGGTGCTTTATATTTTCATGGGTTTGGACGACTTTATCGTCATTTATCCAAATAAAATCAAGGTCGAATTTCATATCCTTCATCCAAAAAGATTGCAGGGTATCTTTTTCAGGAAAAACAAAAAGCATTCCTTCGTCTTCGGCTAAAGGATCTCTTCCTGATAAACCTTTTTGCATCTGTTCATTTGTACTTGCGATTTCAATGAAAATCTTTTTGTCTTTCACCATCATTTCAACTTTTCCGGAGTCTTTTAAAGGAACCTCGTTATCAAATTTTTTAGATTGGACTTTTAGAATTAAACCAGAAATGACAATAATAATTGAGAATACGGTAAAAAAAAGAAGAACGTATTTTGACTTTAGCATCCCAGACCCATTAGTAAGTAGAATTAAGTTCGTTTTGTATATCGGTGAGCTCTTTATCAAGATTATTTAGGTCAGTTGTATTTAAATCATACTCGATGGATTGAACATCATCTGAGCCTGATTGTGTTTCGATCACTCCTATTTCCTGCTGATAAGGAGAAACGGGAATCACAGCTCTTTGTCTTCTGAAAACCCTGCGATTGAAAACATAAACCATTATTCCCAAAAGAATCAATACGACAGCGGCTAAGAAAAGAGTAGTTTTTTTGTCTGTTTCAGGTATTGCCATAATAGTTATACAGTTGGTGTCGGAACCGGTGTGTCAGTCGGTGTTGGACTTGGTGTAACTGTAGGTGAAACAGTAACCGTCGGGGTAGTTTCCTCACCCACTTCTTTTTGCCCGACTCTTAATCCTTTCATATCTCCAATTACTTTGACTAAAATTCTATGAACTTCAACTAAGTTGCCCTTTATATTACGAACCAGGTTTATAACGATTTTAAAAGCCTCTTTGGGTTGATTTGATGCAAGCGCAGCTTCAACATCGTCGTTTAAGTTTGCTAACATATCTTTGGTTTCATTCAAAAGGTCCTTCGCCTTGTCTACCTCTTTTTGGATATCGCTAACGTTAATATCAGCATCATCTATTTTAGCAAGCCGGGATTCGATCCTTTCAATTAGAATTTCCAATCTTGATATATGAGCCTCTATCCGCCTTTTCATAAGAGTATAAAAAAATCTAATTCGAGTGCGGCGCATATCGCTAAGTTGTGCTTCTCTTGACGCCTTTCTTTCCTCCAAACGGTTTTCTAACTCTTGCTTTTTAATAGCTTGTGCCTCTTTTTGATCCTCAATTTTTTGTTGAATTTCATCTCTTTTTGTTGCCGGACCGGTGGAAGTTAAAGCAGAAGTTTTAGTAACGAAAAGAAAGGAAGCGAGAAAAATAAATGCACAAACAGAAACAAAATGTATCAATTTTCTCATGTAATCCATTTTATTCAATTCTATTTACCTTTGTCAAGTTCTGAGTCTACCCCAAGTACGGAAGTTTCCAGAGAGTCTGAAATAGGTTTACTTTTACTATTTCCGAATAGGAAAAAATAGGAAAAAAGTACAATAGAAAAAATAACAATGGGAATAAAAAGTAAAAAGACCTGACCCCTTTTTTGAGTTACTACGTGATCACTATTGGCAGATTCCAGTTGCATACTAATCCTTTAATACTTCATTGTACACCCTTTACGACAGTCGACATGAATTTTTAAACTATTTAATGACTTTCTCATAAAGAACTTTATACCCTCTTAAACCAAATACCTGTGTAATTTCTTCTTCTTTTTCTGGGAAGATAATTTTTTCTCCGTCTCTCGAATAATTTATCAATTGTTCAAGACCTTCAGTACTAACGAGCGAGCCAAAACACATTCTTTGTAAACAGCCACAATCATACATACATCGCGTTTGGTTTCCCACTCCTTTTACATGCAGTATTATTGGAGATATAGAATCTTCAACTTTATTTATTGAAAGACCTTGCCTGTGAGCACGGTCGACTATTCTGCACCGAAATTCCCCATTCTGATCGGGAATTGCATTTTGACAGGTAGGTTCTGAATGTGGCTCATTCGGGCAAGTTAAAGCCTCTATTCTAATTGTCATAAAATGTTAATTATTTATATGCAGATTTGTGCTCTGTTTATTCGCAACTTCGAACTATATTTAAAAAGGTAGGCTCACCCCGCTAAGCGGGGTTCGCCACGCTCCGGCGCGGCTGACGCCGCGCCTCCGCTATTTTTTGCGCGCGCGATTTTCTCGCCCTTCGGGCGAGTTTGGTAAAAAATTTTGATTTTAATATCTGGCTCTATCAATTCTAAAGTCTTTATCCAAATAGTCTGAGCTTATCACACTTCTTAATCGTTTTTCCGCTTCTTTTTTATTTGGTAGATCTGAGTGTAATATCAGCTTATCGAAACGTAAATCTCCCTCTCGCAAAGCAGAAGAGTTAAACCATATTTGTCCGTAGGTATAGTTAAGACTTCCTCCTAACTCTCGTTCTACTGCTTCACGCATTTCTTCGTGCAGACGAGCGTTGGCAAAATACCATTGGTGAATTTTTTTACCATCGGTAAAATATCCAGCGAACAGATATGGAAGGTATCCGCCGTTTACGGAACTAAAAGCTAGGTCAAATACACTTGATTCTAGCAATTCATCGGTGTAAAAAACCGGAACAGAAAAACCCCGTCCTAATTCAGGGTTGATCATTGTTGTTTCAATTTCTGCTCTTCTTATTGGCATAGTTTTAGCGTAATTTACTAGTATTTTATCAATTTCCTCTTGCAAACGCAAAAGAAATTGATTATTCTTAAATTGAGCTCAGAAAATTCGGTTAAGTTTTTTAATGCCCTCGTTGGACAGAACTTAACCGTTCTGAGCTCACCAGCGGGGGCATTTAAGTTTTGTTCTTTTAAAATTTTCGCGCTTTTTCTCTACTTCCTTTTCTTTTCCGGCTCGAATTTTCCCTGTCCGAAGCCTCTGCGGCGCTGGCCGCGAGGGCGGGCGCGGCCAGCGCCTACCCCTCCGATCTCCTTTTGTGCCCTCGAGAGGACTCGAACCTCTACAGGTTTTAACCCACCCGCCAAAAATATTTGTGCCAGGGACAGGACTCGAACCTGCACGCTCGTTAAAAAGCACACGGTCCTAAGCCGTGCCTGTCTACCAATTCCAGCACCCTGGCATATTTAGGCGGGCTGCTTCTGCCAATTCCGCCACGAGGGCTTAACTATGCACTCGCTAACTCCTTGCCTACGTAGCCAATTCCGTCCGCCTAGGCTCGATGTCTAGTCGAGACTGGCCACGAGGGCTCGTCTGTAAATTTGAACTACTTACCTTAGTCTATTTCCTTGCCTCAAACACATTTTTTCTTAACCATCTTCTACCCGCAGCTGATTTAAAATATTTCTCTCTTTTTCTTGCCTCAATTCTATCATTAAACTTTTCTAAATACACTATTTTCCAAGGAATAAATCTTTTAGTGTAAAGGTGATATCCTTTGTTGTGCTGTTTCAATCTTCTTTCTGGATTATTTGTGATTCCGGTGTAAGTTTTAGGAGCAATATCACTTAAGAGAACATACAAATAATACATTATCTTTATTTTTTATTATACCCGCCTCGCGTCGACTCGTCTCAATTTGACCAAGATGAATTGTCTCCGCGAGTCGAGGCGGGCCAACTTTAGAGGTCAAATTCGACAGCCGTCGGATCGATTTTGTTCATAAGCGAAGCTTGTGAACAAAATCTCTAAAAGTCAAACTTTACAGAAGCAGTATCGATATCGTTCATAAAGTAGTTTACTTTCCAGGTCCAAGTGGAAGAAGGGGGTGCATATCTTCTTGAGATTTGCCTTAATGTCACTAAGCCGTCGTCTTTGTATTTTGTCCTCAAGGTCTCGCTTACGACTTCGACGGATTGACTCCAGGATTCAAAAGAATAGTTTCCGTTAGCCCACCCGTAAGCGTTGTAAGAATTTCTGGGAATTCTTTTTCCAAACGTTGATTCAACGCCGGAGATAGCAGGAACCAGCCTCCAGTCCAGTTGATAATAGTCTGCCCAAAATACTATTTCGCTTGCATACGGACTTAGAGGAGAATTGTGACTCTCGAGGTATTTTCTTAATTTGATTACCCTGTAGTCGTTAACCGATAAAACAGTTACCTTCTTGGGGGTTGCAGACTCACTCATTGAAGGTGTATTTGCAAATACGGACCCTACCCTGGCTAAGATTATAAAGAGGGCTATAACTATTGATATGATTATTTTTCCAACGCTCATGGCTTAAAAAAGAAGGGGGATACCAAAAGGTACCCCCCAAGTAAAAATCCTGACGCTCATATCAGCTATGCTGATTTTGCCTCAGAACGTATGCGTACTATAACATATAACTATAAGGTTTGTCAAGTTTATGTTGTATGCGAATAGAAGGATAAATGAACATGAAAAAGAAGATATAAGTTAATATGAAGGCATTATCCTATTTTTTGAGACAGGACGAACACGGATGGGCCAAAAAGCACTTTTGCCAGGGGTTTCTGGAGTTTTTTTTCCAAATCCAATAAAGTTTCTAAGGGTATTACCCTTTTAAGGAATGGGCTTCTAATATTGGAAACCGAACGGGTTTCTATGATCCGAAATCCGTGTGAGGTCAATATTTCTTTGATTTTGTCGGGGTGATAATTTATAAAAGGAAGTGTTTTTTTCCTTATGGCAACTTTACTTCTTATATCTTTTGGAAAAATATCCAAAAGAAAGGTAAAATTGCCCTTAAATAACTCCTGTGTTAATGCCTTAAAGTGTCTTTTATTGGCAAATTCCAGTATCAAATAACCGTTTTTTGAAAGCAGACGATTTATGGATTCGAATACTTTATCAATGTCTTCGATATGATGCAGAACTCTCACGAAAATTACTAAATCCATCGATCCGCTTTTGATCTTTTTGGTTATATTTTCAATCTTTGCCTGTATAAAGCGGGTATTTTTATTGTTGAAGCGCTTTTTAGCAATTTTGAGAAGTTTTGAAGACGGATCGACGAGGGTGAGTTTGTCTGCGCGGAACCTGTAGGAAGGGGTTAATCTTGCATAGCCGCACCCCAGATCTAAAACTTTATGAATCCTGGGAATTTTTGCCAAGAATTCTTTAATGGCAATAATTTCCGAGGAATGCTCATATTCCCTACCTTTCCAGTAGGACGGATAGTCGTATGTATCGTAAGCTGCCGGCATAATTATTAGGTTATCTCATCGCCTCCATAAATTGGGAGACTCCGAGCGACCAGGAACCTGGAGAAAGCGGTGTGTATTTACTCATGATATCTTCCAGGGTATTAAAACCTTCGTTGAGATAGTTTTGCCTAAGTCCTTCTGATACGGTTTCTATGCCTTCCTGATACGAAGAGAATGATAAGGTACCAAGACTGTGAATTCCCCATCCCCAACAGTTAAATGTGTCGGGCGGAGATTTTTTACAAAGATTTGATTCTTGCTGGGCAATTGCAGTAATCAAACGGTAATCAAGATTATATTTGTCCGCAGTTTCAACAATAAAATCTGCATGAGGTATTAAAGGAGAATCGTATTTTTCCAAATATTGCCGAATAATCTCAGGCCTGGCATCAGCCTCGATTACGCTACCTGCGATACTGGGAAAATTTGAGGGCATTGAGGCATAAACTTGTATACCAGATTTAGGTTTTTGAATCAGATTTAAGGAATGAGAATCGACCTCTTTCTGGGATTTTGAGAGTGTGTGAAGAGAAGCGATACTGGCAGCAAGTGTTAATGGCGTGATAAGAAAAAAAATCAAAAATAAAACGATACTCTTCCAGTAAAAAAAAGAATCGCTGCGCGAAGGATTATCAATTTCCATAAGGATACGTACTTTTGCTAGCATGCCACAGCTTGTGGATTAAAGTCAAGTTAACAAGCTTAATATTTGTGCGTCAGGCGAGAGTCGAACTCGCAGTCTTTGGCTCCGGAAGCCATTGCTTTGTCCATTAAGCTACTGACGCAAGTTTTCATCAGCTTCGATGTCGAAAACCTTTTCTCTGTCCGTTGAGCTACAGAGGCCAGAAGGAATTAAAATTACTAGTGAGTGAGCCTGGAAGGACTCGACAATTCTTTTAAGAGTTGGTTATTCCTCCTCCAACCTTTTCCTAAATTCAATTTTGAAAATTTTTGTGAGCCGCGGAGGATTCGCCGTGCATAATATGCAATACTTTTTTCTAGCGCCATCGAACCCTCAAGGGTCACGAGTGTAGCGAGTGAGCCGCGGAGGATTCGAACCTCCAACCTTTTCCTTAAGAGGGAATTGCTCTACCGTTGAGCTAGCGGCCCGGGTAGATTGAATTTTACCAAATTATGCACTTTTTTTCACTATTCGGATGATAATATCGTGAAGAGTACCAAACCTGAAGAATCGGGTTCAATATCGGACAAGATCGGGTAATCGATCTCTATTTTTTTACCGTTGTCGGTTATAAATGTTTTTTCTTCACGATTCCAAATTGTTTGCCCTGTATTTTTAGCATATGCAATTCCCCATAATTTGTCATCTCTTTTAATTACCTGAGGGACTAAAACCGTAATAATTTTTCCCGAAATTATTTGGATAGGTTTACCCTTAAATTTTGGCATTTTTTGAACTTCGGAGTAAAAATCGTAAAAAGACCCGTCCTTTTTCTTCCAGGAAAAAACGTCAAATGGAGGTTCCTGATAATTCAGGATAAAAGGAGTAACTGCTACGATTCTGTCGTCTTTCCACGCATTTCTAAAAGCTCCGGTTATGCTTTCACTAACGCTTCCTACCTTTTTATTGCCGTTTGTTTTTTCATCCATATCATGCGACCATCCGGTCTCCGTAATGAAAACGGGGTAAATTTTGTCTATACCCAAACTTTTTAAGAAGGATAATTCCCAATCAAAAGTTTTTACCGTTCCCCTACCGGTATCTTTTTCCGAGCCGGAAAAGTCCGGATTGGGGTACGAATGAGAAGTCCAGCCGTCAATCAGCTCAAAAACTTCCGGGCGATCCTGGAACATCCTCCTTATGAACATATCTTCCCCCAGATGGTTATTTTTATTCGGAGCCGAGGCGTCAAGCCCGGCCGGCATAATGAAAAAATCTTCAGATTCCCGTTTCAGTCCGGTAGCGAGCATATACAAATATTCGGCGTATTCTTCGGGATTTACATTGCTTCCCCACTCCGTTGCATGGTTCGGTTCATTCCCGACGATAACGTATCGGTTTTTGATGACCCAATTGAGGGAATTTAAAAATGAAACCCAGCCGTCAATTTCATCAAAGGAGGGTTTCTCCCATCCTCCTTCCTGCTGTTGTGTTGCAATTCTAACCAGTGGAATTAAGTGAAGGCGGCGCATTTTGTCAAATACCCGCTGCCATCTTTTCGTGTCCTGTTCGTCTTTTCTGATTACAATTGTGACATATCCCCAGTCGCCGCCTGACGAATTGACCAAATTTGCCGCATCCTGAAGATCATTTTCGTCAAATATATGAATTCCGGATGTATTATTGGGGGATACCAGAGGGTTTTCGACTGCCGATGTTTTCGGTATCTTAAAAAAGAAAAAAGGAATTAAAAGAAAAAATGTCAATGCAAACTTAACCGCTTTCATAATCTATCTATTTTACCAGATGAAGTATAGCTGAACTCTTTTTGTGAGTGTGAGAATGTATCTACTAGCTGGGTGACCCAGGGTGGAGTCGAACCACCAACCTTTTCCATAGAAAATTTTAAGATAAAATTTTGTAGCACCGCTTCGCGTTGTAGAAGGGATCTGCTCTACCAGTTAAGCTAACTCTTTGGATTTCTATAGTGCGCTAGAAGGCCCTATGCTGGAACACCTCTGGGATGGAATATTAGCTCAATTTAAGATTTTGGAGGAATTCAACTTATGTGCTCCAGTATCAATATACACCTCAATTATAAACTAATTTAATACCTACGGATGTCTATAAAAGAAGAAGGATTCTCAGCTTTTTGCTTTTCATACTCTGCTTTTCCTTCACAATCCCATTGTTTACAAAACTGATTTACCCCCTGGTCACCTTCTCCGCACCATATTTTTCCAGAAGGAAGATTCAAACCTCCCATCCCAGAAGCTAAGGTTTCAATCATTTCAGAGTATCTTCTCTTGTCGTCCTCACTCCAGGTTGAAGGGTCAACGCTATCTTTTTTTGGTCCGTCTTTAACTATTGCACCCACACTATTTAAAAACTCCATCGCAGCCTTTTTATTAAAAGTGCAGGTACCTCTCTTTGCATCCCAATGTGTACAAACGAATCTTTTGTTCTCCATTCTACTTTCGGACTATATATCTGAGTAATTTAAAAGTCAATAATGTGCCCCTGGGCAGAATCGAACTGCCATTCCACCCTTAGAAGGGGTGTGCTCTATCCGTTGAGCTACAGGGGCTTTACTGAGCTATTTTTACCTTTGTATTTTAGCAAAAAAATTGAATATTTACGAGATTCACCCAATTCAAAATATTATATTGACATGAGGTTTAATTAAATTAATAATTTTGATTACGCATTATTTAATAAATATGGGTTTTGCTAATCCGCAAAAATGATAAGTATACCTACCCTAGCTGAATTTAAATTTTCTCAAGACGAGATAACTAACGAATATATAAATTCTCATATAACAAAGGATAGCCTTGATAATATACAAAAACATTACTCTAACGGGCTTTCAAAATATATTGAAAAAATTGAAGTTGAAATAGTTTCGGATATCAAAAATTGCGAAAGGCTGTGGAGAGGATTTTCACCCAAGAATTCATTATTTGACACTTGGGATTTCAGATATCCCTTCCACAAGAACTACAATTTCAATACTTATTTTATTACTGTTAAAAACGAGTCGTACATTCTTGGAGTATTGCCTTTATGCTACGATTCAATTGTTTCCGGATTTAGATGGTTTGGCACAAGTTGGCAAGAGGATAATGTATTTTTTGTTCGGGAAATCGAATATCTTCCTTTACTACTTTTCCTTGCACCAAAACCTTTAAGTTTATTTGCAATTAAGGAAGAGGAAACTAAACGCTTTCCTACAACACTTTTCCAACCTGACGATTCGAAATACGTTCTTAATTTAAAAAATAACAGCTCTCTCGACTTTTATTTATCAACGCTTAAAAAGAAGAAAAGGTACAATTTAAGGCGGGACGTTAAAAGGATTTCTAAACTTAATCCAAAGGTATATACGGACAGATTTGAGGACTACGATAAAATGGTAGAAATTGCAAAGAAAAGATTTTCCCAAAAAGGAGAACTTACTGATTGGGAGGAAGAGCCGTCTTCTATAGGAACATTTAGGGATATTATCAGTTATAACAAAGATGCCTTTAAACCAAAAATTATATCGGTTGAGATCGATGGTAAACTGGCTGGTTGCGACTTGATCGCTGTTTGTAAAGATTTTTACTACACCCTAAAAGGAGGGTACGATGTTTCTGCCTATCCGGGGATAGGCAACTATTTAAATATTTATGAAATTGAAGACGCTTTGTCTTTAGGAATGAAATATATAGACTTTCTTCAAATAGACTACGGATGGAAAAAGAGCATGTTTGAAGAGGTTCCCCTTTTTAAATACGAAGTTAAAAAGCAGTGATTAGGACACCCTGCTTAATACGAATTCCCTTGAAGTATTTATACCGGAATTGATTTTAAAACTTGAGGTGTTAACAAAAGATTTGTGTTTGAAAACGATTCTAAACTACTCTAATTACCCTTATAGGAATTTCGGAAAAATTAATCTTTTTTATAAAACCTCCCAGTTCTGAAAAGTCCTCGCCCTGGAGTAATTCCGTAAAACCCTTTTTATCTACGAAAACAAAATTTATATCAGGGCCGTACGTTTCCTTACATTCTTTATCAATTTCTTTTCCTTTTTTGATAATTTCTAATTGTTCATTTGAACCGAGTCTCATTTTCGTAAAGTTTGGAATAACATAAACCTCGCGAGCCTGATCATTCTGTCTGACAATTATAACCTCCGCGTTCGGATAGCCTATAATTTGAAGGCCGGATTCGGGAAGAGAGCTTATGTCTTTTTGGATGATTTCTTTAGCCATAAAAAAATTTGAGCGGGTGATGGGAATTGAACCCACGATCTCTTCCTTGGCAAGGAAGCGTTGTACCACTCAACTACACCCGCTTAATTAACCTTTTAAAGGCATTACCGCCTTTATAAGATTTTATAAGTAATTCTCGTTATCTGGCTTCAAGTTTCAGTTTATATTCTTCCTGATGTACTAAAACCCAAAATCCTTTTTGACTAGTCGATTTTGTTTGCCCTCTGTTATGCTCACTTAACCTCCGTGCAATGTTATTAGTTGAACCGATATAAAATCTCTTCGTTAATGTATTTTGTAACACATAGGTCACATACATATATTTGAACCCGCGACCTCCCCGCCATGGCGGGGCGTTGTACCACTCAACTACACCCGCCTGGTGCCGAGGGCGTGAGTCGAACACGCATCTGACGCTCTTCAGGCGCCCGCCGTGACCACCTTGGCTACCTCGGCTCGTAAATTATCTGACTGTTATTTTACATTTTAATTCCCCCTTCTTCAACTTTACTATTGAAATCCTATAATGTACAATAATTCCTTAATGAGCGAGAGGCTTAAAAATAACGAGTATATGACGCTAAAGGATTTGCCGAAGAAAACTTTTCATTTACTTTCGTATCCTGAACAACTGGCTATTATCCAACGGAGTGTATTGGAAACCGAAGGAACTAAAGGTTTCTGCGAACCGCTAACTGCCGATAAAGTAAATAAGGAGGAAGCACAAGCAGTTCATTTACTTTTGCGCCCCGATTTATGCGGTCCTTTCGCGTCGACCTCATTGGAAAATCACTATGCGTGGAGAGGATACTTAGATGATAATTCAAAGGAAGTGACTAAAGCATTCAAAAGGGCAATAGAAGATAATTTATGGGATAAATACATAGGAATGTGCAGTTATGAACCTAACTGGATGGGTGAACTTGTACACGCCGTAGCTGTTACAACTGCTGCATACTCACCACATTCAAAAGGTATTTTACCCTTATCTCCGGGAGATTTTGCACCTTCATATAATACGGCTGTTGATAAATGTTCAACAAATCAAAACGTTTTATTTATCGGAGCGTTTTCAATAAAAAGCGTTAGTGATATTTGGGCAATCGGTAAACATTTATTTCCCAAAAACAAATTGGAAATTATAGATATAAATGGATGTCTTTCGGTCGAAGCGGCAAAGCACTACGGAATACCATTTATTAAAGCAAATGGAATGAATTCCTGTTTTAGTTATCACTCACACGATACGGTTGTAACAAATAATCTTGTCCATGCACTAGATCAAAATTTTTGGAGTTACGAACCTGAAACCTTAAACGATTTAAGAATGAGCCTATTTGATGAAATTTCTAGAATTACAAAAAGATGTGGAAAAATTGTTATGGTGGAACAACCTCTGGTAAGAAATATTTCTGACATTAATTGGCCTAAAGAAGCTGAAAACGATAGCAAAGTTATAAAGGATCAGTTAAAAAGTACAGGATTTAAAGATGTTTCTATAACTCCTGCCTTATCTTTTAAGAATAGGTTTTTATCAGACAATTTTGCATTAACTGGTATTATGCGAAAAGAAGATTTTGTGGTAGGAAAGAAAGACAAAAGTGCCCTTTTAATTACTGCAACCAGATCCTGAGATAAAACAATCCATTCCTTTCCTTCGTTATTTTTTACTACCTGTGGTCGCTGAGGGATTCGACAATTCTGTTATCAGAATTGGTTACTTCTCCCCCGACCACTCTGTGGATCCAGTAGGGCTCGAACCTACGACCTTTCGGATGTAAACCGAACGCTCTGACCAACTGAGCTATGGATCCTTCTCGTTGTAAGAAAATCTGGTACTGCTACGCATTGTAGAAAATTTGGCAATTTTATAGCACTGCTTCGCATTGTAAACGAGACGCTCTAACCAACTGAGCCAAGCGACCGCGTCTAAATGGACTACACTTTTCGTTTCAAATTTTATTAAATTTGAAACTTTACGTTTCGTCATTTCTCCTTTCAAAAATTCTTTTGGAATTTTTGTTACAAAATCGCAGAGCGATTTTGAGAGGAAAAGCAGACAAAAAGTTGAAGTGAAGTGCAAATGCAATTCACGAAAACAAATGTCTAGCTTTGACGTGTGCGCGGGACAGGATTTGAACCTGCAAGCCATTGCTGGCACAGCCTCCTCAAGGCTGCGCGTCTACCAATTTCGCCACCCGCGCTTGTCCATTTTAATTTTAAAGAAATTGGCCAAGCTATGCTTACCAATTTCGCCACTTAAAATTACTTAGTAATTTTAAGTGCCCTCGAGAGGATTTGAACCTCTAAGAGTTTAAAACTCATAGCGTTCTGAACGCTACGCGTCTGCCAATTCCGCCACGAGGGCTTATAAAAACAGTGTAATTATACCAAAATAAGCCGTAATTTAGAAGTTACTGTACAGGTTACACACCTTTTGGACTTTTAATCTCTCTTCCTAGTATGCTTGCAGGTGTTCTATCTCCCAAGCCTTCATGAATTCTATCATTGTGGTAAAAAAGGAGATACTCGGCAA
>Ga0214473_10000860_pt1 | contig 41565 bp, 21 predicted proteins | sample RVTome_7_FD_203509 | JGI IMG/M metagenome (GOLD analysis project Ga0214473, IMG submission 203509) | Soil microbial communities from uranium-contaminated site in the Upper Colorado River Basin, Wyoming, United States - RVT98D197 | ecosystem: Environmental > Terrestrial > Soil > Contaminated >...
CCACCACCCCACGTCCGGGTCCGGCACGGCCGCCGGGATCACGCTGACTGAGCACAACAGAACCAGGGAAATCAAAGCCATCGATTCTCTGCTCATGATCTGCCTCCTTCCAAGAGATCGTGGAATCGTAACGGATCCCGGCCACACGCCCAAAGCCCCTCTGGTCACGACACTCGCTTGAATCTCGGATGCGAGACGCATCTGCCACAAAGATGTCTCGTATCATATCATGACATTATAATATGACAAAGGCAAGGGAAATGCCATGAGCTCAGCCACTGTTTTGCGTCTGTGCCCGCACGCCGGAAAGGCAATGGGCCGGAATTCGCTTGATATACGCGTTCTCGCGCCATAGTGTCGTGGCGTACTCGATAGAAAAGGAGGTCATACAATGGTTACGAAACGAGCAATTGTCCAGTACGCTTTGCTGGTCGGCAGCATCCTGGCCCTCATTCCGGCTCCGTCTGGATCTGCACAGCAGGCCGACCGCGTGCAATGGTCCCCTCTGTCCAGCACGAAGGGCCAGGTCCCATCACCCGACGTTGGCAGGCAGGTGGCCACGCTGATCCTCGATATCGACAAGGACGGCGTCAATGACTTCGTGGTCGCCAGCTATGAGAAGATCGCGTGGTTTCGCCGCTCGGCCGACGGTTGGACGAGGTATCTTGTGGAGAATGGTGCGGCGGGCGTACGCATCGAGGCGGGCGGGGACTTCCTCGACATCGATGGCGATGGCGACATGGACATCCTGGAGGGTGCGCAGTCGAAGGCCGGCGAAATCTGGTGGTGGGAGAACCCCTGTCCCAATTTCCAGGCCGATACGCCCTGGAAGCGTCACCAGGTCATCGCTATCGGTGGCACGCACCACGACCAGATCTTCGGCGATTTCGACGGGGATGGACAGGTTGAGCTGGCCTTCTGGTACAACGAAGGCATGCAGTTGTTCCTGGCGGAGGTCCCGGCCGATCCGACAAAGCCGTGGCCGGTCACGCCCATCGCCAAGCTCAGTGCCGGAAAGCAGCGGCCGGAGGGGTTCGCCAGGATCGACATCAATGGGGATGGAAAGCTTGATATCGTGGGTGGGGGTCACTGGTTTGAGCACGTCGAGGGCACGACGTTCAAGGCACATCCGGTGGACGATGAGTACCGTTTCACCCGCTCGGCGGCGGGTGATCTAATCGAAGGTGGCTGGCCGGAAATCGTCATCGGCTCAGGCGATGGCGTGGGACCGCTGGCCCTCTACGAGCACAAGGACGGCCAGTGGACCAAACACGTGCTCATCGAGGGCGTGGATCATGGGCACACTCTCCAAGTCGGCGACATTGATCGTGACGGACACTCGGACATCTACACCGGCGAGATGTACAATCCCGGCGCCGGGGCCAATTGCAGGCAATGGGTCCTCTATGGCGATGGGAAAGGCCAGTTCCAAGCCCAGTTGATCTCAACGGGCATCGGTAGTCACGAGTCGCGGATCGGGGATCTCGATGGAGATGGAGATATGGACATTTTGCAGAAGGACTTTCAGCAGGACCGGCGGGTCGATGTCTGGCTCAACGACGGCACTCGCCCCGGCGCCAGCGGCGTCGGCACCAGCGCCAGCTTCAAAGGTCCCGTCGGCCTTCAGCTCTACAGCCTTCGGGACATCTTCAAGGACAACTGGGAATCAAGCACTACTTCATCGAAGACGAATCGCCGACTGTGACAGAGCAAATCCCGCAGAGTCTGCGATTCCTCGAATCGCTCTCGTGGTGAGACGAACCGTGAATCCGGATCATAAGGAGGACCAGGAAATGAGAACTACACGCATGAGATTCTTTCTGACTTGGCTAACCGTTTGTGCCGGTCTGGCCATCATCCCGGCGGACACGTTCGCTGCGGCCCGGATGCCGGACACTGCGAAGATGAATGTCTTGTTCATCATCGTCGAGGATTGGAGCGCGAACACGCCGGGCTGCTACGGCAATCCCATCTGTAAGACCCCGAATCTGGACCGCTTCGCCACCAGCGCCGTCCGGTTCGACTCCGCGTACGTGCAGGCCGTCTGCTGCAATCCCTCTCGCAGCTCGTTTCTGACCGGATTGCGTCCGCTCACCAGCCGGGTCTGGAACAACGGCCAGGAGATGGATAAGAGCCTGCCGCCCGGCACCGTCACCTTGCCGGAGTTGCTGAAGAAAAAAGGCTTCTACACCGCTGTCATCGGCAAGTTCTTCCACACGGTCGAATACGCCGAGAAGCAACTGCTCGCCTTCGACCGGATCGAAAGTTATGGCAAGCCGCCGGGATGGGAAGGGCCCAGTCCCATCCTGACGTTCCCACCGGTCAAACGCACCCAGAGAGAGCCTGCGCCCAAGGACCAGAAGAGCAGAGAATACCGCGAATGGCGGGCCCGGAATTCCGACCGCTACGGCGACTCGGGCCTGGCGCCCGAAGAGGAGGGCGACTATCGCAATGCGCAAATCGCCTGCGCGTTGCTGAAGGAGTTCTCGCAGACGAAGAAGCAGTTCTTCCTTTCGGTCCATCAATCGCGTCCGCACACGCCGCTGGTTGCGCCGAAGAAATACATCGACATGTACGACCCGGCGAAGATTCCCGATCCGCCCGCGCCGCCTGACGTGGAGAGCAGCCTCTATCCGCGCCGCGTGACCGTCGGCAACCCGGACGTTTTCATGAGACAGCAGCCGACGCCGCGACAAGTGAAAGAGGCCATTGCTGCTTACTATGCCTGCGTGACCTTCGTGGACAATAACATCGGTATGGTTCTCGACGAATTGGAGAGGCAGGGTCTCGCCGGCAACACGATTGTCTTCATCATGGGCGACCACGGCTTCCATCTGGGCGATCATGGCTTCTGGTCCAAGTATTCGATGCTCGAGGCCACGCGTCGTGCCCCGTTGTGGGTGCGCGTGCCGGGCGCGCCGGCCAATGGCCAGGTCTGCCGCGAGTTCGTGGAGTTCGTGGACCTGATGCCCACTGTCGGCGAGCTTGTGGGCCTCGATCTGCCCACCAATTTGGAGGGACTGAGCTTCATGCCGCTGCTGGCCAACCCGAGTCGGCCCTGGAAGAAAGCGGTGTTCATGGTGGAAAATGAGAGCAACCAGGTCGTGCGAAACCGCAAGTTCAGCTACATGGAGTTCAACAAGGGACCGGTTCCCGCAGCGCTCTTTGACCTGGAAAAAGACCCATGGGAAACAGTCAACCTCGCGGCCGACCCGGCTTATGCAAAGACGCGGCAGGACATGGCCCAATTGCTGAAGGCCGGCTGGAAAGCGGCGCTGCCCGAGCAAGCCGCTTCAACACGAAAGGAGTGACGAGCGTCTCCTTCAATCCGCTTTGGACCGATACAGGCGAATGTCGTCGAAGTACACCTTGCCTGAGCCGCCTGCCTTCGGATTCTTCCTGTTGCCAAAGCCAATCGTGATGTCGCTCACATCCGTCAGGTTCACGCCCTGATCGGAGAACTCCTTCAGGTCGATGTTCCACTGTGTCCAGGTATCCATCTGTGCAGCCCCGGGATTGGAATGGTACACGACCGCGCCCGGCCTGCCGCTATTCGCGATGGCCACATACATCGGCTCAGGATCGTTGCTCGGCATATCGACGCCGATGGCCTCATTCGTCCACGTTGCCCCGGTCGCCGAGCCCGTGATCTTGACATCGGAGAACTGGGCCTTGCACACCGCATTGGCGTTGTGACTGGTCAGGACCAGGCCGACATACACGTCCGTGGGCATGGAAATATTCTGCGGGTTCCAGGCAAGCGCCTGCCATGTAACACCATCGCTGGAGTAGTAGGCGCTGAAGTTATTGGAGTTGTCGCGCTCCAGTTTCACCCAATACGGCGCCACAATCGCGTTCTGCTCGGGCGTTGCTACGGATGAGTCGCTCGTGGCCTCCGCACCGAGGGCGAGCCTGCCCTGGAATCGGCACCCGTAGCCGGGGGTGATGTACACGGCTGCATACGGCGAGGTCGGATCCAAGCTGCGCCGGATCATCACGCCGGCCTTGGACCACTCGTTGGTGTTCTGCACGCTGAGCACGCGGGCCACAATCGTGCCCGGCCCGGAGAGCTTCTTGTACAGGAAGCGGAACTGGTCCGTTGTGCCGCCGATATCCTCGCCCGTGGCGCTCATCGTGTAGGTGCCCGCTGGTTCCTCCACGAGGCTTGCCGGGTAACCCTGGAACCACAGGGACAAGACCTTGACGCCTTGCTCGGTCCAATCGCGCGGGTACGTCAGGGCCATTGTCGCCTCCGAGCTCCCGGCGCTGTTGTCATAGGAATATGGCATGGACTGGCGGCCGCTGTGAACGATGTTTGTCTCGACGAAATGCTCGCCCGCGTCGAAGTCCGGGTCCGGATAGCCCACCGTCGACCCGTTTGCCGGGTCGTCCCATCCATCGATCCATGTCACGTAAATCCGGTTGCTGCCCTCGTCTTCGAGGTTGATGTCATTGTAGGACTCGACATCATCGATGAGGAGGAAGTCCGCCACGGTGAATTGCCAGAGTCTGCCGCGGGTGATCGTGCCATCGGTGTTGTACTCATCGACCCGCCAGTAGTACGGCCCGGCGCCCCATTGCACGCCTTCGGGCGGCGTGTAGCTGGTGTCGCTTTGACGGCCGCGATAGATCCCGGTCTTGTCGGACGCGTCGCAGTTGGCGACAGTGTCTCGATCCGTACCCAAGTAAATATCGTGCTGAGCCGCGTTTTCCCCGGGCAGCCAGCGAAGGGGTAGTGCGCCCTTCAAGTCGGGTGCGGACCCGGTCGCAGGGCTCGGGTCCCAGGCAAGGTCGGACTCGCCTCTCATCACTTGCGTGATGTCTTGCGCGGCAAGGACGATATCATAGATGCGAACATCGTCGATCATGCCTTTCCATCCGGCGGTCGTGCCCTGGTCCTTGCCGCCCTTGCCGATGATCAACTTGGTGCAACCGGTGATGACGCCACTGGCCGAATTGGGCTCGGTTCTACCTGTCGGGGTATCTTCCGTCCCGTCCACGTAGAACCTGATCACATCTCCGCTCTTCCAGGTCATGGCGACATGTTGCCACTGGGTGGTTTGCCTCTTGTTGGAGCTCTCCAACTGCCCTCCCCACAACTCGTCATCAGGCAGCGTGGCCGTCACACCCAGCTTGAATACGTTCGTGCCCCCGTAGCTGGCGCCATCAACGTCGTGGCGCATCGTCACCATCTGGTCGCTGCCATCGGGGTCTTCGCAGTCGATGAATCCTCGATCTGTGCCAATCTGATCCGCCGTGATCCACATACAGACCGTGATAGCACTCAAGCCGTTGAGGTATTCCTCCGCGGTCTCATCGACAACATAGTCGCCGTCGCCGCCGAAGTACAGGGCCCCGCCGACACGGCCGGCCGGCCTCAGTGTTGCGCCATAGACGGTCCCAAAGTGATCGTAGCCGGAATGATCGGTAATGGTGTTGCCCAGAATCTCATCGAATTTCCACCAACAAAGAAGATTGGGGTCGGTGATCGGCACCAGGGGGATCGTTTTGAAACTCCAGATTTCGCCTCCATGGATATTCGCGCCGTCAAATTCATCCACTCGCCAGTAGTAGGTCGTATCCTTTGCCAGGACGACGGGAGCATAGTTTGCATCCGTCTGCGGAATCCCTCCCGTGGCCGTATTCACATCGTCGAAATCCGCATCGAGGTACACGATGTGCGATTGCGCTTCGAACCCCGGGGTCCAGCTTAGGACCACATCCGGATAGATAAAATCTGCCTCATTGGCGGGATACGGGTCGCGGGCGGTCCATGGTGGAATCGTAAAGCTCCACACCTCGCCTTTCCACGGACTCTCAGGATGAACATCGTTGACCTCGTCGATCCGCCAGTAGTAGGTTGTTCCGGGGACGAGGCCGTCCGGATAAGGATTGCCGGGCGTGCCGACGGTGAACTGCGTCTTTGTCCCGTTGCCGCGGAATGTTCCATCGGCGCCGTTGAGGACATCCTCGGCATTCTCGCCAAGGTACACATTGTGCGAGGCGGCGAAGTCTCCGGCGATCCAGCTCAGGACAGCCTGTCTGTTGGCGTGGGGGGCGCCGGTCGCCGGCAGCGGATTGTATGCCTTGGGCATGGCGATCCTGGTGATGTGCAGGAACAAGAGCTTGCACTTGGTTCCGCCTGGCGCCGGCTTGATCGTCAAACGACCGTCAACCACAGTGACAGTCCCGTTGTACTCGTCGTATTTGTCCCGGCCATCCGGGTCCGTGAAGACGAGGCCTTCCACGTCAATGGTATTGATCTGGTCGGTATACGCTGCGTCGCCACATGCTACAAAGACCGTGTACCCGCCGGTGGGCAACTCAATCTCCCAGGTCCGGGCTCCGCTCTCCTGCATCTGGACCACGGTGTCATAGCGCTGGTCGAAGGACACGCCTCGTTTGCGGGCGGCGCCGGTGATGTCCATATCCCAGCCATAGCTGAAGCCATTGCCGCGGTCCCCGAACACTTCGCCATAGTCGGGAAGATACCCTTTCGGGATGGCCGCGGTCCTGGGCTGAAAATTGATCTTCACCTCCAGGGTATTGGCCGCGTTCGCGGTCAGGGATGACAACAGCATGAGACAGACCAGGCAAGTCAGCTTTCTAAGCATCGTGGTCCTCCTTTGTTCCGTGAAATGCAGATCACCTTTGCTTGTCGAGGAGTCTGGAAACAACAGGTCCTGCGACCCTTATTTATACCAGACGAGCCGTCTTGCGGTCAAGGAGAAAGTGGTGTTCCGACAAGGCAGTGGCGGGTAAGATGCTCACGTACGGCTTCGATGGATCCCTGGTAAAGGAGACAAGAAATGGCACGACTGTCGAGTGCTGCATGCGATACGACCACGCGGGAGAATCTGAATCGCCGACCTGAGGCGGCTCATGCCGGCTCCCTTTGTTTGCCCGGGTGGCTCCGTTTCGTACTCCCTGCCGCCATCCTCATCCTGACGACGGCAGTTCACGGCGGGGAAGGGGCCGGGCCAGGCCGTGCCTCCTCGCGCAACGATCTGCAGCCGGACAGCCCTCTTGAGTGGCAGGCCAAATGGATCTCGGCGGATCGGATCGACAAAGACCCTTTGCCCATCTTTCGCAAGCTGGTGCGATTCAGCAAACCTGTCAAGCAGGCGGTTATTCATATATGCGGCTTGGGGCATTACGAACTGAGCGTCAACGGCCGGCGCGTCGGCGACCACGAGATGGACCCGGGCTGGACGAACTACCGCAAAACGTGCCTGTATAGCTCCTATGATGTGACGAACATGCTGCAATCGGGCGACAATGCGATCGCCTGTCTGCTCGGCAACGGCATGTACAACGTCCCGGGCGGGCGGTACACGAAGTTCAAAGGCACGTTCGGTCCGCCGAAACTGATCTGCCAAATGCACGTCGCGTTTGGCGATGGTTCAATCGAGGTGATTGGCTCGGACGAGACGTGGAAGTGGGCGTTGGGGCCGATCGTGTTCACGTGCATTTACGGCGGTGAGGATTACGATGCGAGGCGGGAACTGCCCGGCTGGGACCGACCCGGCTTTGATGATGGGGCCTGGTCCGCCGCGAAAGTCTGTGACGGTCCCGGCGGCAAGCTCGTGGCTCAGTACGCGCCCCCGGTGAAGGTGGCCGAGTACCTGCCCGCCGTGGCCTTCCAACGCCTCAAAGAAGGTGAATATGAGATCGATTGCGGAATCAACCTGTCCGCCCGGCCGGTGATAAAAGTGAAAGGGTCGGCCGGCACCCAGGTGGTCATCAGAGTTGCTGAAGAACGCGGCCAGCCGTGGACACATAACGGAGGTCACGTTTATACCTGCACCCTCAAGGGCGAGGGCGAGGAAGTCTTCCGGCCTCGCTTTACCTATTTCAGCTTCCAGTATCTGTACATCTCAGGTGTGGACCGGCCCGGGGACGTCAAAAGCGGCGGACAACGCCCGGTGCTGCTGGAAGCCGGCAGTGAGTTTCTCACAAGTTCCGCAGCCGCAGTAGGCGGATTCGAATGCTCGAATGCATTGTTCAACGACATCAATGCCATGATAGATCGCTCCGTACGCAGCAATCTGCAGAGCGTTCTTACCGACTGTCCGCATCGTGAGAAACTGGGCTGGCTGGAAGTGGCTCACCTCATGGGGCCGTCGATTCTCTACCATCGTGACGCCCGCGGCCTTTATCAGAAGATTTGCCGGGACACGACCGAGGCCCAGTTGGATAGCGGTCTGGTCCCTGACATCGCGCCGGAGTACACGCGGTTCCAGGGAGCGTTTTTTGAGTCCCCAGAATGGGGCAGCGCGTGTGTGCAGTTGCCGAACCTGCTGTACACCTGGTACGGTGATCGTGTCACGGAAGAGCAGCAATACGAGACGATGCAGCGGTATACGCGGTATCTGGCATCAACCCGCAACGGTCAGGGACTGGTCAAGGCGGGATTGGGCGATTGGTACGATTGGACGGCGGAGAAAGGCCACGTTGGCGCATCGCAGCTTACGCCGGCAGCGTTGCCCGCCACGGCATTTCTGTACGACGATGCACGGATCGTGGCTCGCGTCGCCGAGAGGATGGGCAAGAAGACGGACGCGGCGGAGTTCCATGCCCTGGCCGGACAGGTTCGGCAGGACTTCATCAAGGCCTACTACAAGCCCGCGGAGCATTCCGTTGCTACGGGGTCTCAGGCATCTCTGGCCATGGCCCTTCATTTCCGTCTTGTGCCCGAAGAAGATCGTGACCATGTGCTGGCGAACCTCGTTGCAGAGCTTGAAAAGGCACAGTACCGCCAGAGCACGGGAGAGGTCTGCTTTCGTATGCTGGTTCAGACGCTGGCAGATGGCGGGCGCTCCGACGTGGTGTACCGAATGATCAATCGCACCGATGCGCCGGGCTATGGTCACATGCTGAAGCTCGGTTTCAAGACCCTCTCCGAGCGATGGGACAAGCCGGGATCGTCGATGAATCACTGCATGTTCGGCCATATCCAGGAATGGTTCCAGAACTCCGTCGTGGGCATCCGGCAGGCCCCGGATTCCGCAGGCTTCGAGCATCTGCTGCTCAGGCCGGAGCCGGTCGGCGATCTGACGAGCGCCTCGGGACATTACGACAGCGTTTGTGGCCGGATTGAAAGCCACTGGCGAATCGAGAATGGCCGGTTCCTTTGGCACGTCAGCGTGCCGCCGACGGCAGACGCACAAGTGCACGTGCCGGCAACCGACGCCAAGCAGGTGACCGAAAGCGGTCGACCTATCGATCAGGCAAAGGACATCGCGTTCATACGCAGGGAGCCGGGCCTCGCCGTGTTCAAGGTCGGTCCAGGCCAGTATGAGTTTCAGTCTCCCATGGTGGCAGGCGCAAAGGCCGAATTCGTCAGGACGGAAAAGCAACGGGTCATTGTGCTCACGGATATTTCCAATGAGCCGGACGACGAGGAGTCGCTCGTGAGATTCCTTGTGTACTCGAATGAGTACGATGTCGAGGGCTTGATCGCCACCACGTCCGTCTGGCTGAAGGACACGGTTCGTCCGGAGAGGATCGAGGAACGAGTGATGGCCTACGGCCAGGTGCGGGACAACCTCCTGAAACATGCCTCCGGCTATCCGACGAAGGAGCATCTGCTCAGTGCGATCAAAGCCGGCCGGCCTGAGTTTGGCATGGAGGGAGTGGGCGAGGGCAAGAGCTCGGAAGGATCGCGTCACATCGTCGCGGCGGTGGATAAGGCCGATACGAGGCCGGTGTGGGTCTGCGTGTGGGGCGGGGCCAACTGCCTGGCGCAGGCGCTGTGGGATGTGAAGCACAATCGAAGCCAGAAAGAATTGGATGCTTTCGTGTCCAAGCTGCGGGTGTACACGATCTCCGATCAGGACAACTCGGGCCGCTGGCTGCGAGTCACGTTCCCGAATCTTTTCTATATCGTGAGCCCCAGCAGCGTAGATAATCAGGAATATCACAGGGCGACCTGGACGGGCATCTCCGGCGACCGCCTCTATAAGAACGGGCCGATGCACAAATTCGAGCTGGTGGATAACCCGTGGCTGGAAAAGAACATCATCGAGGGCCATGGCCCGCTGGGTGCGCTCTATCCCCGGCTCAAGTACATCATGGAAGGGGACACTCCCTCGTTCTTCAACCTGATCGACAACGGTTTGGGGAGCCACATCAGCCCCTCGTACGGCGGCTGGGGAGGCCGTTATGTCCTCCACCAGGCGTACGGCGAGACGCGTCCCATCTGGACCAACACGAGGGACAGCCGCGATACTGTCGTGGCGGAGGATGGGAGGACCTGGACCTGCGATCAGGCGACGATCTGGCGATGGCGCGAGGGATATCAGCACGATTTTGCCGCTCGAATGGACTGGTGCGTGGCCGACGCCTTCGAAAAGGCGAACCATAATCCCGTTGCGGCTTTCCAGGGAGATACGAGCAAGGCGGTGGCACGGATGCGAGTGAAGTCCGGGGAACGGGTGAACCTCAGCGCCGCCGGAACGCACGATCCTGACGGGAATAAAGTGTCGTATCGCTGGCTCGTCTACAAGGAAGCGGGGACCTTCAACGGCCCGGTCGAGATTGAGGACAGTACGTCGCAGGAAGCGTCCTTTGTTGCTCCTCAGGTGGATGAGCCGAAGTCACTTCATGTCATTCTGGAGCTCAGGGACGACGGTCAACCGCCCCTGTACAGTTGTCGCAGAGTGATCGTTACCGTCGAGGGCAAATGAGGATACCGCCGCCGTAACATCGAAATTCCGGGATGGGAGGTGATCTCATGGGAAAAGACAGAGGATTCACGCTGATCGAGTTGCTGGTGGTCATCGCGATCATCGCTCTGTTAATGGCCATCTTGCTTCCGAGTCTGAACCGGGCTCGTGACCAGGGCAAGGGAGTGACGTGCCGCAGCAATCTCAAGCAGATCGGCCTGGCACTGATCTTGTATGCGGAGGACAATAATGGCAAGTTCCCTCGCAACGGCGGGGTCTGGATCCTCAAGTTCATGCCCTACATCGGGGGCCAGGGCGACAAGGACCAGGACTACCGGGAGATGGGAGTGTACAACTGTCCCAAGTATCCCGACAAGGAGCAAACGCTCGACTACGTGATCAACTCGTGGAAGGACGGCGTGTCGGAGTATATCGGCTTCAGCCCTGTCAGCGATTTCAAACAGCCCAGCCTGAAGATCTTCCTGGCGGACAACGAAGACGGATCCTGGCGTGCCATCATCCGGGAGAAGACGGGATTGGGCGGCAGCCGGGGCGAGTTCGATGTCTGGAATCCGAATCATCTGGCGACCGGCCCTGATGGACAGCGGCGTGTGGCCCGTGCCCGTCATCGCGACGGGTGCAATGGGGCCTTCATGGATGGCCATTCGGATTGGGTCCAGGCGGAGAAAATGACCGAACAAATGTGGCGTCCGAAGTAACCCGCGTGCGCAGTGACTTCCCGGGCGTGAATAGAAAGGAGACTGAAACCATGGAGAAGAAGACGAGAATCCATCGCAGAACATTCCTGGCGGCGGCGGGCACGGCCGTGGCTGGTGCCGGTTCTGTTTCGACTGCCGGTCCTCTGACGGTCCGGACACGAGCCAGTGTTCCGTATGAGCCGGATGTGCTGGTTGTCGGCGGGGGGCCGGCGGGTATTGGCGCGGCTTTGGGAGCGGCTCGGATGGGAGCTAAGACACTGCTGATTGAGAGTTGTGGTTTCTTCGGCGGAGTGGCCGCATGGTCCATCGGGATGCCGATCAACCAGATGCGCCCGGAAAGCCAGCCTCGCTCGCAAGTACACGAGATGCTCATCCGGAAGCTGCTGGCTTACGGCGATCAGGCGGTGTACATCGGCCAGCATCAACTGTACTGCAACGTGGATTACCTCAAGGTCGCCGTGCTCGATGCCCTGGACGAGGTGGGATGCAAGTACCTCGTGCATCTTTCGGCCGTGGACGCGACGGTGGAAGGTAACCGGGTGACTGGGGTGGTTGTGAGTACCAAACAAGGGCTGGCCACCATTCGTGCGAAGGCTGTCGTGGATTGCACCGGCGATGCGGATGTGGCGTGCTTCGCCGGCGCCGAAACGATGATGGAGACGCAAGAACCTCGCATGCCGAGCACGCTCCTGCTCAACCTGGCCAATGTCCCTGCGGAACAGGCTCGCCGCGCCAATATCCGGAAAGCTGCCGACAGCGCACGGAGCAAGTACCCGCTGATTCCCAAGAGCTGGGGACTTCACCCTGTTTCCAACGGCCATCATTACTGGGTCAATCACACCGGGACGCGGGACATCGGGCAGTTTGACGTGACGGATCCATTGCAGCGGTCGCAAGCGGAATGCATAAGCCGCCGCCAGGCGCTGCAGATGACCCGTGCGATGCGCGAGTTCGGCGGTGAGGAACTGAAGGACATTGAGTTGGTTGCCACCAGTCCGCGGATCGCCGTCCGGGAAACCCGGCGCGTCAAGGGCGAGTACGTGCTGACTGAAGAGGATGCTGCCAGTGGGCGTACGTTCGAAGACGTCGTCGCGTGGCGGAGCGGGTATCTGGACCTGATGGGATATAAATTTACGGAAATGAAGGTCCATGACGTGCCGTACAGAGCGATATTGCCGGAGAAGGTCGATGGTCTGCTCACCGCGGGACGCTGCATCTCCGCCACGCACGTGGCGATGGCGGCCGGCAAGAGCATGGGCAACTGCATGGCCACGGGTCATGCCGCAGGGCTGGCGGCGGCGATTTCCGTGAAGAAGGGAATTGTGCCTCGGGAAGTGAAAGTTGCCGAGATCCAGGATGCCTTGCGGAAGGATGGGGTGGACCTGACTATGGGCGGCAAGATCCAGAAAGACATCTCCGGGGATAGAGGGGTCTGAGAATGAGAGAAGTTGCAGTGAGATGCAGAGGAGTGACGACTGTATGACCAGATCCGTCTTGATCGCTTGTGTGCTGGCGTCGTTTGCCCTGTGCGGGATCTCGCTGGGAGCCGGCAACCGAGTCGGCATTGTCGTTGACGCAGGGCCGCAAGGGTGCGCCGAATACGGCCTGGCGTCGCTCGATGACGCTTTGTGGAAGCAGGGTTTTTCGACGCTGCCGCGCCAACAGGTTGCATCGGCAGAGGTGGACTTCCTGATTCTTGCCGGATTGACCTCAAACGAGGGACCCGCCGCACACATGTTGAAGGTACTGAATGCCCCGTTGCCGCAAGGCCCTGAGGCCCTCGTGGTCCGCCGGACCGAGGTGGAAGGGAAGCCGGCCATTGTCCTCTGTGGATCGGATGCCCGCGGGCTGATGTATGCCGCGCTCGATGCGGCGGATCGGGTCTCGTGGGGCGATGGGGCCGGCGATCCTTTTGCACACATTCAAGACACCAGCGAACGACCTTACGTTTTGGAACGGGCGGTGTCGATTTACACGATGCAGCGAGCCTATTCCGAAAGCCGCTTGTACGATTCTGCGTACTGGCAACGGTATTTCAAACTGCTGGCCCGCAGCCGGATCAACAGCTTCGCTGTGATCTTCGGTTACGAGAACGGCGGCTTCATGGCTCCTCCATACCCGTACTTTTTCGATGTCGCGGAGTTCCCTCAGGTCAAACTGGTCGGCATTACCGATGAGCAACAGCGGCGCAACGTGGCTGCTTTCAGGAGGATGATCGAGGTCGCTCACGCTCATGGCATCGACTTCACCGCCGGCATCTGGGACCATATCTATCGCGGGGGCGTCCAGGCGGGCGGGATCGAGGGAGCCTCGGAGAACGCCGGCAAGCCTACAGAAGGTCTGGTTTGGGGTGTCACGGCGGAGAACCTGGCGCCGTACAACAAAGCCGCCATCCGCAAGTTCCTGGAGGTCTTTCCGGAGATCGACGCCATTCAATTCAGAATGCACCCGGAGTCGGGGCTCAAACGTGATGAAATGGAAGGGTTCTGGCATGAGATCTTCAGCATGATCAAACAGATGCGTCCCGAGATGCGCGTGGATTTGCGCGCCAAGGAACTGCCGGACGCGGTGATCGAGGATGGATTGGACCAGGGACTCAAGCTGCGAGTGACCACCAAGTACTGGATGGAGCAGATGGGCTTGCCCTTCCATCCGACGCATATCAACCAACAAAACCAGCATGATCGCCGTCACGGGTATGCGGATCTGTTGCGCTATCCCCAGCGCTACAAGGTTCATTGGCGCCTGTGGAATGGCGGGACCGCGCGACTGTTGCTTTGGGGCGATCCCGACTATGTCAGGCGTTTCGCGGAAAGCGCCCATCTCTATAGCGGCGAGAGCTTCGAGATCAACGAGATGCTTGCCACGTGGATGCTGGGAGAGCCACACGATGCCAAGCCGTTAATGCTGCTTGATCCGAAGTACCGGTACTATGATTACGAATTCGAGCGGTACTGGCACTATTACCAAGTCTGGGGTCGCGTGAGCTACAATCCTGATACGCCCGTGGAGGTGTGGGGTCGCGAATTTGATCGTCGGTTTGGCCCACAGGCGGGGCCCTCTGTGATGAAATCGCTGCACTTGGCGAGCCAGGTCCTTCCTCGTATTGTAGCGGTCAGCTATCGCTATCAACTCTTTCCAACCACGCGGGGCTGGGCGGAGATGATGCGTATCGATGATCTGCCACAATATGCCGACGCGGAAGGCAGCGATATTCAGCAATTCATGAACATGCGTGATCAGGCTAGGAGCATGATCGAAGGCACGGACACGGCTATGCGACGGCCGGCCGAGACCAGCCGTTGGTTCTTGCAGACATCAAATCAGATTCTGGAATGCGCGACTGCGGCCGAGAAGAGCATCGGGAGTAGACGCAGCAACGAGTTCATCTCCACAATCACAGATCTCAAGATCCTCGCCGGTCTGGCGAGCTATCACTCGCACAGGCTCCTGGCCGGCGTGTCGTACAACCTCTATCAACAGACGGGCGATCTTTTCGCGTTTGACGATGCGATCGGCCACGAGAGGCAGACTGTCGAGGCATGGGAACGATTGGTCGAGGCGGCCTCGGATGTGTACAGCAAGTACCTCACGTTGGGGGTGCACCGGGTGGGATTCAGCCGCCACTGGGAGGAAGAGCTCCAAAAGCTGTCCAGTGGCTTGAAGCGGTTGGAGGAGGCACGCCAGAAGGCACAGCCCCGGACCAAGACTGAAGTTCCCCAGATAGCGCATGTGCCTGTTCGCCGCCATGCCCCCGGTGGGGTGGCTCGGCTGCGGGCCACGGTCGGCACGGAAACCCAGCTTGCCCAAGTGCAGGTCCGATTCTACCGGGAAGGACAATGGCGCTCTGTTGACATGCAGTCCACAGGCCGATGGCGATACGAGGCAAGTGTATCGACGCCGGACGGGGCTGACCAGATCAAGTATTTCATCGAGGCGCGGGACGATCAGGGCCGCGTGGGCTATATGCCTGCGGCTGGTGCGGAAGATCCTATCGTGATGACACTCACAAGCGACGATCAACCCCCGCAGGTGAATCTGGAGCGAGTCCGGGCTCCGAAGCCCGGCAAGAGCGTGGACGTGATGGCCAAAGTCTGGGACCCATCAGGCGTGAAATGGGTGCGGCTGCGATATCGACACGTCACCCAGTTCGAAGACTACCAGAGCGCCGAAATGCGGTACGATCCTCAGACGGGACTGTGGTCAGTCACGATTCCGGGAGAATTCGTTGTCCCCCAGTGGGACCTGATGTATTTCGTCGAGGCGGTGGACACCCGGGGCAACGGCAGGATGTACCCGGATATGGAAATGGGAATGCCTTATGTCATCGTGAAGCTGGATCGCTGATCCGGGATGCACCGGACGGTTCTGTTCGGGACTTCTGATTAGGAGCAGATGATGAAGAACGTGGGTCTGTCATCCATGATGGTTTGTTTGTCGCTGATTTTGGGCGTGGTCCAGTCCGCACAGGCCGCGGACTCGTCCAGGGGCTTTGCCTTTACGGACAAGGTCGTTTTGGCCTACTACTACATCTGGTTTAACGAGGATAACTGGATCAAGACGGCCGCGGAGGGGGGTCGCAAGGAAGGGTTGGAGGGCCTGCACCCGCTGGTCGGGGCCTACAATTCCTGGGATCCAACCATCATCGAAAAGCATATGCAGCAGATGAATCGGGCCCTGATCGACGCCTTGGCCGTGTCCTGGTGGTATGACACCAAGGCGAATGGGCCAAACCAGATCCTGGACATCGTCTTTGAAAAGGCGGTTGCTCACAACTTGAAGATCACCATCGACTACGAACACGGCCGAGCTCCCCTGGAGACCGTGGATCACGACCTGTTCTATTTCTTGAACCGGTACAAAGATCACCCAGCCATGCTGAAGGTGGAAGGTCGTCCCGTGGTGATGATCTGGACGGCCTGGGGACATGCCCCGGCCGAATGGCAGGGGGTGTTCGACAGGTTGGAGAAAGCCGGGATCACGGCCTTTCCTATCATGTCCGGCAGCTATCAAAACGGCAAAGGAAAGGAATACCTGGGGCCGTTCCGCTCCCTGGAGGAATACACGCTCGTCGACATCGAGGATTGCCGGTTGGCGGACTTCATGAGAACCATGCGCGGGCACATCGATGACTACAACAAGGCGGAGGGTCTCAAAAACGGCAAACCGGCGCAGCATCACGCCACCATTTCACCAGGCTACGATGAAACCAGAAACCCGGGGCGTAAGACCGGAAGCGGCGGCTTCAAGGGTGCGGGATGGAAAGATCGGACCAAGTTCGGCGTGAACTACCCTGACGATCCTGACGGCGCCTACTACCGGGGCACCTTCGAGGCCGCCATGAGCTCCAATCCTGACTGGCTGCACATTTCCACCTTCAATGAGCTGGCGGAGTTCAGCCACATCGAAGCGACATTTGAGCATGGGTACAAGTACATCGATCTGACGGCGGAATTCGTCAGGAAATTCAAGAGCCGGAAATAAGGGAAATGGGGATGAAGGTCGAGGCGATGATTCGTCTGGCGGCGACGATAGGACTGCTTTGTGGCTCGGCTGGAGCGGAGGAGGTCCCTCCCGGCGCCACCGACATTGGTTGTGTCGGCCGGCGGCGGGCTTATGATATCATGGGATCCAATCGTTGACGTGGTTGGTCCCGACGGAGTCATTGAAGTTGCCTTCGAACTGCCAGTGCGCCACCAGACCCGTGTTCAGGTCGCAACGTGCGCCAAGGACAGAGAAATGACATGAGCGACATCACCCGCATTTTGGTGGCCATTGAAGAGGGGGACAGCCGGGCTGTCGATAAACTGCTCCCGGCGGTCTATCAGGAACTGCGTCAGTTGGCGGCCCAAAAGCTCGCCCGAGAGAAGCCCGGTCACACGCTCCAGCCCACTGCCCTCGTTCACGAGGCGTATCTGCGTCTCCTCGGCACAGAGGATCAAAACTGGAAGAGCAGGACCCATTTTTTCGCCGCGGCCGCGGAAGCGATGCGCCGCATTCTCATCGAGAATGCCCGCCGAAAGAGACGGCTCAAACGAGGCGGCGACCAGCAGAAAGTTGGGCTGGATGAGGCACTGGCCTCCATCGACAGTCCCTCGGAAGATATCATCGCCCTGGATGAGGCGCTGGCCAGACTTGCGGAAGAAGAGTCCGTAATTGCAGATCTGGTGAAACTGCGGTTTTTTGGGGGTCTGACATTGGAGCAGGCCGGGGAGGTCCTCGGCATCTCTCGACGCACCGCGACCAGGCACTGGACCTTTGCCCGGGCGTGGCTGTACAAGCAGCTCGCCAGAGGCGATTCGCACGACCCCGGATGATCTTTCGACAGGGCGCATTTTTCTCGCAATTCGCGCGTTTTCCATGTCTCATTCTCTCACGGGATGGCGCAAGGTTACGTGGAGGGGGACGGAGAAAGGAGCTAAACCATGGGAGAACGATTGAAAGACCTCAGAGCCATCTTCCAGAATGCCCTGGAGATAGAGGACCGCGAGCAGCGAAAGGCATATCTCGATGAAGCCTGCCGGGCAGATGAAAGGCTCAGAGCCGACGTCGAGGCCCTTCTTGATGCCCACGAGCAGGCGGGTGATTTTCTTGAGGGGCCGGCCGGTGCCTCGAATGTGACCCTGGACAGCTCTCCTCGCATCGATGGTCCCGGCACGGCCATCGGCCGGTATGAGCTTCTGGAGCTGATCGGCGAAGGCGGCATGGGACTGGTGTACCTGGCCGAGCAGAAAGAGCCGGTCCGGCGCAAAGTGGCCCTCAAGATCATCAAGCCCGGCATGGACTCCAAACAGGTGATCGCCCGGTTCGAGTCCGAGAGGCAGACTCTGGCGGTGCTCGACCATCCCAACATCGCCCACGTTTTCGATGCCGGCTGCACCGAGACCGGCCGGCCCTACTTCGTCATGGAGTTCGTCAAGGGCTTGCCTATCACCAGCTACTGCGACCAGAACAAGCTCACCATCGAGCAGCGATTGCGCCTCTTTGAGCAGGTCTGCGAGGCCGTCCATCACGCCCACCAGAAGGGCATCATCCATCGGGACCTCAAGCCATCGAATATCCTCGTCTCCGTCCACGGCGACCGGGCCATCCCCAAGATTATCGACTTCGGCATCGCCAAGGCGATCACATCGCCCCTGACGGACAAGACCTTCGTCACCCTCCAGGGCCAGTTGCTCGGCACGCCGGAGTACATGAGTCCCGAGCAGGTGGACCTGGCCACCCAGGACATTGACACGCGCTCCGACATCTACTCGCTGGGCATCGTCCTGTACGAGCTTCTCGCCGGCGTCCTGCCCTTCGAGAACGAGTCCTTCGCGAAAGCGGGCTTAGCCGAAATCCAGCAGACCATCCGTGAGCAGGAGCCCGCCTCCCCAAGCATCCGCCTGACAAACCTGGGCGAAAGGGCCCACACCATCGCCGCCAGTCGCGGCACACAGGCCGTCCCGCTGGCCCGCCGCCTGCACAGAGAACTCGAATGGATCCCCTTGAAAGCGATGCGAAAGGACCGTTGCCGTCGCTACAAATCCGCCTCGGAAATGGCCGACGACCTCCGCAACTATCTCAACGGCAACCCCCTCCTCGCCGGCCCCGAAACGACAATCTACCGAGTCCAAAAATTCGTCCGCAAACACGCCGGCTCCGTAGCAACGGTTGCACTTGTGGCCGCAGCTATCGTTCTGGGTCTCATCGTTAGTACCGCCATGTACTTCCGAGCCGAATCCATGCGGGTGCAAGCCGAGCAGGCCAGAGAACAGGAGGCATCGGCTCGCATAGAGGCGGACGCAGCCCGTGACCAAGCCGAGCAGGCAGAGCAGGCCACCAAAGAGAAGGCGGAGGAACTCCGCCGTTCTCTCTATGTCAACAGTATTCAACTGGCTGATGTCAAATGGCGCGATGGAGACATACGGCGCGTCCGGGAACTGTTGGCATCTTGTCCGAACGACCTGCGCGGCTGGGAATGGAATCGGCTCAACTATATCTCAGACCAGTCGATTATGACTCTTCGCGGGCATCGATCCTGGGTGAATTCTGTTGCCGTGAGCCCGAACGGCGAGCGTATAGTCTCGGGTGGCAGCTCCGGAGAGATCAAGGTCTGGGACACCATGTCGGGGACTGAACTAATGACCTTGCGCGGGCATGAAGCACTTCTTGGTCCCGTTGCGTTCAGCCCGGACGGTAAACGTATCGTCTCAGGAAGCAGGGACAAGACCATCAAGGTCTGGGATGCAGCAACTGGAACCGAGATGATGACCCTGCTTGGACATACGAGCTATGTCTATTCAGCAGTATTCAGCCCTGATGGTAAACGTATCATATCGGCTGGTCATGATGGGACAGTCAGAGTTTGGGATTCGGCGACTGGTGCCGAACTGATGACGCTGCGCGGATATGAAGTAGCAGCCAATTCCGCCATGTGTAGCTCCGATGGCAGACGAATTGTCTCAGCGGGCGGTTGGGATGGTAAGATTAAGGTCTGGGACGCGGTGACCGGCACTGAGATGATGACACTACAGCATGGGAGCGGAGTCTGGTCACTAGCGGTCAGCCCGGACGGAGTCCATGTGGTTTCAGGGGGTGAGGATGGGATTATCAGGGTCTGGGATGCTACCAACGGCAAGGAAGTGCTGGTCTGGCGCGGCCACCAAGGAGAAATGAGCTCTGTTTCGTTCAGCCCAGATGGCAAGCGTATCGCCTCGGCCAGTTGGGACAATACAGTCAGGTTATGGGATGCATTAACCGGCGCTGAATTGATGCTACTCCGCGGGCACGAAGGTGTGGTTTGCGAGGCAGTCTTCACCCCCGACGGCGAACATGTTGTCTCCGGCGCTGGTGATGAGACCATCAAGATTTGGGATCTTTCGGCCAACTCTCAATATACAAGCCTGAAGGGCCACAAAGCCGCCATCCCGAAGACTGCGTTGGCATTCAGTTCTGATGGCAAATACCTCTTCTCTGCCGATGAGAATCGTGTAATCAAGGTATGGGACAGAACCCTAGCGGCCGAAACGAGGACATTTCGTGGTCTCGCCATCAGCCCTGATGGTACACGAATAGTCTCTGGAAGCTCAGGCAGAACGATGAAGTTGTGGAACACAAACACGGGTGAGGCAATCTTGACACTGAGCGCACAACAAGGCCCATATTCTACCGTGTCTTTCAGTGCAGACGGGAATCGAATCGTCTGTCGCAGTTGGGATGGCTTGATCACGGTTTGGGACGCGAACACCGGAATTGACGTAGTGCGCGTGACAGCAGACCTGGGAAGCGTGGGCGTGGCGGTCTTTAGCTCAGACAGTAGGTACATAGCATCGGAGGCCGTGGATGGCCGGATCAAGATCTGGGATGCTACAACAGGAGCTAATGTGATGACGCTCGGCGACGATGATAACCATGTTACGTCACTGGCATTCGATCCCTCAGGTAACCGGATCGTTGCTGGGCGCACTGACGATTTGGTCAAAGTCTGGAACGTGCAAACCGGGAGCGAACTCCTGAGCCTGCCTGTGGGCGAATTTGGCGTCATCTCCGTAGGGTTCAGTCCGGACGGCAAACGCATCGTTGCATCTGGCCTTTTAGACGACACCGTTAGGCTCTGGGATGCGGATACCGGAGCGGAGGTTATAACCCTTCGTGTTCGAGATGCATCCACGTCGTCGGTCGTGTTTAGTCCTGACGGGGCCACGCTCGCTGTTGCGCATGGTAATGATATTGCACTTCTCGAATCCATCGCTCCACCAGCCGGGTACAGCCCACGGCGAATTGCCGAAGCCGCGAGGAAGATCGTTGAGGGAGCATACGATCGACACGGATTCTACCATGTGGTGATAGATGAAATACAAGCAGGCAACACCCTCGATCCAGCCGTACGCACGGTCGCGATTCAGATTGCCAACTCCCGGAACTGGGAGGATGCTGAGAAGCTCACGAACGAGGCGTGGGAAACCATCCGTCTGGCTGACAGGGACATCGAGGGATACCGCGCGGCCCTGGCGAAGGCAGAGAAGGCAAATGGTTGGGAGCCGAATGACCTTGCCATTGTGCGGACACTCGCCGCGGCCCAATACCGAACGGGCGCGTATCAGGAATCTTTGAAATCACTCGAAAAGGCTGCTAGGCTGCACATCGACGAGGGAGACGAGACCGACCCGATCGTCCTCGCCTTCACAACCATGACGCTGCACCAGCTTGGGCAAGCCGGAGAAGCCAAAGCGGCTCTGGAGCAACTGCGTGCCTTGCTCAAAGACGAGCGGTTTGCACGTGACGAGGAGGCGAAGGCTCTTCTGGCGGAGGCGGAGGGGGTGATTGAGGGCGGGAAGCCGTGATCGAAGCTTCTGGGGCCCCTGCGTTTCGTATTGTTGAGCGTTCGCGGGGGCCGAAGATCAGGCGGAGTCTTCTTGCCAAGGAAGGATATGGACTGGTTGTGCAAACGAGAGGGCGGCCTTGCGCAAATTCGATATTCTTGAAGGGGCCTGGACCGGAAGGATGAAGTGGTCCAGGCCCCTTGTGCATGTAATCCATGCAGTAGGGGCGAGTGATGATTCGCCCGTGCCAACTGCGTTAGCTGTTAGTTGAACGGTTTGGCGAAGGGCTCGGTCCGGCCCGCCAGCCATGCAAGCTCTTCTTGCGACAACGCACGGTTGTAGAATCGCACGTCATCGATCCTGCCTGTGAATCCGCGGCTGATCGTGACGCCATCGGTTCCGAGCCAGGCGCCGATCAGGCCGTCGCCCAGCGTTACCGCGATAGGTGCCGGAACGGACGCCACGCCGTCTCTCAGGCCGTCGAGCCACAACGCCCATCCCGTCGGCGTCACGGTCGCTGCCACGTGGTACCACACGTTCGGCTTGACCCTCGACCTGCCGCTGAGGTTCGGGACCCCGTAGAAGCCGCCGTCGACGCGGGCATAGCTGAATCGCCAGTGAATGTCGCCGGATTCCCAGCCGTCGCTGTGGAACATGCTGGCAAAATCCACGGGGGTGGTATCGACCGCCGAATTGACCCACATGCTGATCGTGATCGCGCTCGAATCGCCAATGCGGGGGACATCGACCGCGTCGCCGATCCCATCCACCGACAGGACCTGGCCCTTGACGGGATCGTCGATGGTCTTGGCGTCGCCGAGGGCGGTGCCGTCGTATGCGCCTGCGGAGTCCTTGAGGCTGCCGTCGAACTTGTAATGGGCAACGAGGCCGTTGGCGCCCGGATCGACCGGCACGACCAGCTCGCCCGCTCTTGGATACAGGCGGATGTCGTCGATGTACAGCACGCCGGCCGCCGCGGCGCCGTCGATCCCGATCGCCAGCTTCGTCACGCTCGTCAGGTTCGCACCGGTCGAGGCCAGATCGACGTTCCACGGCTGCCACAACGTCCTGCTGATATCCTCGGCCTTGCCGTTGTAGGGGACCTTCGTGTTGTCGATCTTGACGTACATCTGTCCGGTGTTGTTCGGATCGCCGTGGAAGGCCAGGGACAGCGTCTTGACGCCGTGCCTGGTCCAGTCCTGCGGCTCGGCAAGCGTGCGCTGGGCCTCAGAATAGCCGGCGGTGGAATTGTCATAGAATATCGGCATCGACTGGCTGCCTCCGTTGACCCTTACCGTTTCCACGATGGTCCCTGTCAGGGGATCGTAGCCGACCAGGGCGCCCGAGCCGTTGCCCTCGCCGCCTTGAGGGAAGAATTCGTCAGGCGAGAAGCCTAATCCGTCGATCCACGTCTGGAAGAGCCGGTTGGGTGACTCGTTGGTATAGCTCTCGAAGTCGTCCACCATGATATACGGCTGCGTGGAGAAGCTCCAGAGGTCGCCTTCCCATACGGCCGGGTCGTTCGCCGCGTTGACCTCGTTGACTTTCCAGTAATAGGTTTCGCCTAGATCGAGCGATGCCTCATACGAAGGCTCCGTTACCGTTGCGGCCAGGGCCAGTGCATTCGGATCGACGCCGATGTACACATCGTGCGTCCCGGCCTCCCGTCCGGGCCGCCAGCCCAAGGCCGCCTGCGGGGCGACGCCGACCGCGCCATCCAAAGGATCAGGCTCCCTGGCGGCCATTGGGACATAGAGGAAGCGGACCTCGCTCAACCCGCACTGAGGCGCCATACCGCCCCAGTTGGTTTGGATCGTCAACTTCACGTACCTCGCCGTCGCACCGCCGAAGGGCACCTTCGTATCCGCCGTGTAAGCGGCGGCGCCCGGCGCACGGACGAACTCAAACTCGCCCAGGGTGCTCCAAGTCTGCCCATCCGCGGAGTAGTCTACCGTCACCTTCCTCGCCCCGAAACCGAAGACGGACTCAAACGCCTGGTTCGAATTCCAGACCAGCATCTGATTGAGCTTGACGGTCTTGCTGAATTCATACCGGATCCATTGCGGACTGCCCGCGCTGCTGAGCCACATGTCCGTCTCCAGCGTCGAGTGCTGATTGGCGGCGTCCAGGCCGGAACCGTCCACGGTTTTTTCAGGACCTGTAGTCGGACTGTTCGAACTGGAGGCCGTGGCCGTCACGTTCCTGACCGGTATGGAATAAGCCTCCGCCGTGAAACTCCAGACGCCGCCTTTGGAGATCGCATTGCCCGGCGCCGCGCCAATCTCGTCGACGCGCCAGTAGTACGTCTGGTCGATCGCGAATCGGACAGAAGGATCGTAAGTGGTGTCAGTCTGTCCCTGGCTGACCAGTACGCCCCTCGGGTCGGCTCGGCCGGCGCCGCTCACATCGTCGAAGGATGTCCCGAAGTAGACGTCATGCATGACGGCGCCCTTGCCGGATTCCCAGCTCAGGGTCGCCGTGCGAGGCACGTCAACGGCGCCGTCCGCCGGTTGCGGCTTATCGGCAGTGGCGAACCATTTCTCCGTGAGATAGGCCTCCACGCCGGCCCGTTCCGTGTCGGTCAGATCACGATTGTAGATCAGGATTTCCCCATATTTGTTTCCGCCCGATCGATACGTACGGTCGTTGCACAGCCTGTTCGCTTCGACGTTCGCGGCCGTGATGACGCTGATGATCGACCAGTCATCCGGCCAGGGCGTTGCCAGATCGGTCACCGGTTCGCCATTGAGAAACGTCTTGCCGTTCCTGACGTTGGCATGGGACCAGGAGGCGTCCCAAAAACCTGCGGTCACCGTCCCCAAGCCGTTCCTGTGGCGATGGAACTGGTAGCTGCCGGAATGGGTCAACAAGAAGGCCGAGCCACGGACGACGGCGAACACCGTCCGGATGGTGTTGACGTTCAGGTCGGCGCCGGACGCATTCTTGAACCGCATCCAGGGGCCAAGCGAATTGCCGGTGACCCAGTCGCCGAAATCCACCGCCGGCTTGCCTCGGATGGCATTGGCGGCGAACGTCGGCTGATTGGCGACCGCGGTTTGCTCGGCGTAATGCCCGTTGCCCGACAGGTCATTCCATCGGCTGACCTTGCCCGCGGCATCTTTCACGATCGTGTCGGCCTGAGAGGCGTCGAGCCACAGGACCAGCCCGGTCTTGTCCGGAGCCTGCCCCATCGTTGTCGAGCCCATCCAGCCCGCCACAAGCACCAGCGGGACAACCACACGTGTCGTTCTCTTGCACATAGTATTCCTCCAGCCCTAATCAAGTCATATAAGTTGCCCTTGCCATTACCCATTTACGATTTACGAATTATGATTTGGCTCCCGCCCCCTCCCAAGTCGTAAATCGTACATCATAAATCGTAAATTGCGGAAGGCCTCCTTCCGTACCACCTCCTTTCTGCGAACGCATGCGCGTCGCACCAAGCCAGTCGCAGGGTGGAGCTTGCCCCACCCTACAGCAGCGCCCTGTACGCATAGCCTTTCAGCATGAACTCGAAGTCCTCCATCTCTTCGTTGTCCTGAGGAGGCCTGTAGAATGTGAAATTCATCGGCTCGTGAAGCGCCTTGAGATTCCACTCGATCAGCCCTCGGCTGTAGAACCTGTGCATCTCGACATGGCCGTCCGCGAAGCTCAGCGTACTGCTGTTGTCGCGATGCCAGATGCCGAAGGGGTCGACCCATTGCCTCGTCTTCGGCCGCATGACCCACGAACCCATGTTGTAGCCCCGCGGATCGCACTCGGCCAGAAAGACGTATTTGGTGGCAGGCTGCTTGATCTCCGTGTACCGGACACAGGGTATGATCTCCCACTCGAATGGGCTTTCACTTCTCACCCCGTTCATGCCGCCGGCGATCGAATAGGTGCGATACGCGAACTTGTGGTAGGGACTGTTCTTGCGTTTGTCCGAGGGGCACCGGTAGACATCGATATCCTTCACATAGGGCCACAATGTGCCTCGCTTGATGTATTCCTTCTTCTCCTCAACGGAGGCATTCGCTCCGGCCGGCGGAATCTGTACCCAGGGGCTCCAGGGGCTCTCATTCACCCGCTCGGGGAAACCGCCGACGAGCCTGGCGTCGTTCTCATCCTTGTATATCAGCCATGCGAGGGTAAGGGTCCGCACGTTGCCCCGGCAGGTGATACTGCGTGCCTGCTCCCTGGCGACGTTCAAGGATGGCATCAGGACCGCCATGAGTACCGCGATGATGGCAATGACCACCAGCAGCTCGATCAGTGTGAATGCCCGTCGCTCCATGGTTGTCTCTCCAGTATCCTTCCTCACGGCTGTCATACCCATCCCACAAGGGCGGAGAATTTTTCGCCCGTACTGCATACAATACGCCATGATCATTTTCGGACAATTGGAAGGATAGATGTATTCGATTTTGCGACATTCCTTATGTGCCGCCATCCGTACGGGCGAAAGATGTTTCGCCCCTACCCACCGACCGGGCAGATCAGCGGTTGGCATCCGCAAACCCCCTGCGATAGAACGGCGGCTCTCGATAGAGCATCCACGGCCCATGGAACCGCGAGTAACGAACGATCCCCCGCAGCATCCCCGTTCCGACGCCCGCGAACACCCGATCGTCAACAGGACTTTGCGGCTTGTGGCCATGTCCTCCATCGTACCAACTTTCCGGGCAGTGGTGTGAGCCCTTTGTGCGAAGAGATCACATTTCAGCCATCGGGTCATATCGACTGCGCATGAGTTTTTCGTAGCCCGTCATCAAGCTTTGGGTGGCAGCGGCAAGCGCAGCTTGCCGATGGTTTGTCCATTCACCATCGGCAAAGCCTTCGGCCTTGCCGATGCCACTCGGAGATACGGAATGCTCAATCGCAATCGGTATCAGACAGCTCGCGACGACCTCTGGCTTGGGGGACGCGCGGGGCGAGAGCCCATCCTGCCCACCCCAATATCCCGGATACGAGGGGGAATTTCCGCCTCTGTGATTGTCTCTCCTAAGTCGGGCCATAGCCATTTTCGTGCAATGGCAAGGACGGGAGCATTCGATTTTGCGACACGATGGACGAGGCCACGCATACTGGGTCGGCGCCATTCGGTACGGCGGATTTGAGACCCGCCCCTACTGCCTGACACAGGGTATAATAGCAGATAGGCGTCCGTGTCTGTTTGTAGTGTGCCCGTCAGGGCATCTTGTAGAGACGCAAGGTTTTGCGTCTCTACGGCGTCACTACAAACCTGTGAGGAAGAAATGGTTCTCCAGTCCGGGCATGATTCTGGTCTCGTCCTCGGGAGCAGCATTCTCCTGCTGATCGCGGTCTCATCGGTCGGTCTGGCGGACGGCCGTGTGGTCATCAACGAGTTCATGGCCGCCAATGACAGCATCCTGGCAGACCCGCAGGGCCGATTCGACGATTGGGTGGAAATATACAATCCTGGTGACGACCCGGTGAACGTCGCGGGCATGTACCTGACCGACGGCGTGGCCATCCCCAAGAAATGGCGGATCCCGGGCGATAGGCCGGACCTCACGACCATACCGGCGAAAGGGTACCTCGTCCTCTGGCTCGACAATGATGCTACGGACGTCGGACTGCATGCGGGCTTCGGATTGAACGCGGGGGGTGAGGAAATCGCACTGTTTGACGTAGACGGCGTTTTCCTCCTCGATCATGTCGCATTCGGGGAGCAACTCACTGATGTCTCCTACGGCCGATTCCCTGACGGCGACGAGGTTTGGGGGTTCCTGGATTCTCCCACGCCTGCAGGACCGAATGCCCGTGCATACGAGGGCGTCGTCGCCGATATCGAGTTCAGCCATCAGCGGGGCTTCTACGACAGCCCGTTTGAAGTCACGATCACGTGCAACACGCGGGATGCACAGATCTACTGTACGCTCGATGGATCCGAGCCTGGGGTCCAGACAGGTCAGTCTCTGACAGGATATCCTTATTCAACACCGATCCGTGTCACCGGGACGACCTGCCTGAGGGTCCGGGCGACAAGGCCCGGATGGAAGCCCAGCGAGGTGCGGACGCACACCTATATATTCCTCGATGATGTGATTCGCCAGCCGGGCAACCCTGCCGGTTTTCCAACCTCATGGGCCGGAGCCAGCCCCGATTACGAAATGGACCCCGATGTGGTAAACGATCCCGCATACCGGGACGAAATCATTCCCGCGCTGCGGAGTATCCGCACAATGTCCATCGTGATGGACCCTGAGGACCTCTTCGGCAGTCGGCGAGGGATCTACTCGAACGCGACGGGCCGGGGCGACAGTTGGGAGCGCCCTACATCCATCGAGATTATCAATATCGATGGCAGCACGGCCTATGTCGGGCAGTGCGGCTTACGCATCCACAGCTACTCCTGGCGCACCCACGACAGAACGAAGAAACACTCGCTGCGGCTGGAATTCCGGGATGAATACGGCCCCAGGAAGATGGAGTACAAGCTCTTTCCCGATGCCCCGGTGGATCGGTTTGACAGCATCGTGCTGCGGGCGCAGCACGGCCGGTCATGGGCGGGACAGCAGTACCCGGAGCAGGCCCAGTACATCCGTGACGCCTTTGCCCGCGACACCTCGCGTGACATGGGCAAGATCGACGGCCACGGCGCGTTTGTCCACCTGTACCTCAACGGCCTGTACTGGGGCCTGTACAACCCTGTGGAGCGGCCGGATGCCCAGTTCGCCGAGGAGTACTTCGGAGGGTCCGACGAGGATTACGATGCATTGAACCGCCGGACCTCCACAAATGAGGCTGTCGATGGCGACCTGAATCGATACAACGAGATGCTCGCGCTGGCCGACCTCGGGCTGGCCAGTCCCCAGGCTTATGCCGAGATGCGGAGGTACGTGGACATCGACAATCTGATCGATTTCTTCCTCATCCATCAGTACACGACCAACAAGGACGGCCCGGAGATCTTTCAGTCCAACAATCAGCGGGCGATCGGCAGCCGGATCGGCGACCCGAAGTTCAAGTTCTTCGTCTGGGACATGGAGTACAGCATCTGGAATGCAACGGACTTCCTGAACATAAACGTCGACGTCCCCACCAGCATTTCGCACGTCTATACAAAGCTTCGGGAGAATCCTGAATTTCGCCTTCGCTACGCGGATCGCGTGCACAGGCACATGTTCAACGGCGGCGCCCTGACGCCTGATGCCGCTGCTGCCCGCTGGGAGACGAGGGCCCGCGAGATCTACAACACAATCATCTGCGAATCCGCCCGCTGGGGCGATGCCCAGCGAGCGCGGCCGTACACCCGCGATGTGGAGTGGATGGCCGAGCGGAACCGGCTGCTGACGGAGTACTTTCCGCAACGGACGGGGATACTGCTTGGGCAGTTGAAAGCCGCCGGGTTGTACCCGCTTATCGATGCCCCAGTCTCCTATGTCAATGGTTCCTATCAGCACGGCGGGCATATCTCCGCGAGTGACATGCTTTCCATGCAGGCGCCGAACGGCAAGATCTACTACACGCTCGATGGCTCAGATCCTCGACAGCCCATCGCTGCCGGCGAGCCGGACGCCCTGACCATCCTTGTTGCAGACGGTGCCGCGAAGAGGGCATTTGTTCCCAAGGGTCCCATCGGGGATTCCTGGAGAGCCAACCTGCGTTTCAATGATCTGGCCTGGCCGAGCGGCACCCGTGGAGTGGGCTATGAGCGGGGCTCGGGATATGAGGCCCTGATCGGCATCGACGTGGGCTCGCAGATGTATGGGCTGAACACAACTTGTTATATCCGGATATTGTTCTCCGTGGAGGGCGATCCGATTGATTATGACTACCTGACTCTGAAGATGCGCTACGATGATGGTTTCGTCGCGTACCTCAATGGCGTGGAGATTGCACGCTCGCAATTCGCTGGGACGCCACAGTGGAACTCCTACGCAGACGCAGGCCACGAAGCGGATGGAATCGAGGCGTTCGATGTCTCCGCCCATGTGGGTCTCCTGCGGCGTGATTGGAATCTCCTGGCCATCCAGGGCTTGAATGCATCAAGCACAAGCTCCGACTTCATCATCTCGGCTGACCTGGCTGCCGGCAAACAGGGCCAGGTCGGTGGCGCGGTTTCCCCCACGGCCATACTATACGAGGGGCCGATTTCATTGCCGCAAAGCGCTGACGTCAAATCCCGTGCCTTGGCGTCCAATGCATGGAGTGCATTGAATGAAGCGGTATTCGCGGTTGGGCCTGTAGCCGAGAACCTGCGGATTAGCGAGATCATGTACCATCCGGCAGACGCCGGCAATCCCGATGATCCGAACACCGAGTACGTCGAATTGACCAACACCGGGACGCAGACTATCAACCTGAATCTCGTGGAGTTCACGGAGGGCATCGAATTCATCTTCCCCGGCATTGCACTGGCCCCGAGCGGCTGCCTGCTGGTGGTAAAGGATGTCAACGCCTTCGAGGGTAAATACGGCCAGGGATTCAATATCGCTGGGCAGTACATTGGCCGTCTGGATAACGCCGGCGAGCGCATCGTTCTGCGTGACGCCGCGGGCCAGAGCATCCATGATCTTTGCTTTGACGATGACTGGTACGCGGCTACCGATGGTCGGGGCTTCTCCCTGGTTGTCCGAGACCTTTCGAAAACGGCGGCTGATGCGCTGGACGACGAGAACGCATGGCGTCCAAGCCTGACATACGACGGATCGCCCGGCTCTTATGATGGGCAGTAGGGGCGAATGATGATTCGCACGTACGTACAGAGCAGACGATTGGGATTGACGGGGCCGGCATGATGGGTAGGCTGTGCATTGCTCGGGTAGGAAGTGTAAAGTGTGAAGTGTCAAGTGGGAGGCCATCCACTTGAAACTTCAAACTTGAAACTTGACACGAATCGATTGGGGTAGCATGGGTATGTTTGAGACGACCGGCCGGACGGGCGGTGGGGCACGCAAGACCACGACGTTCCAGAAGTTGGAGCGTATGAGAAGAACGCTTCGCCATGAGGAGCCGGATCGGGTGCCCATCAGCGATTTCTTCTGGGGCGGCTTTCTGAGGCGATGGCGACAGGAACTCGATCTGCCTCCGGACGCCAATCCATACTACCATTACGATCTCGACTGGATTGTGACGGTTCCCAACATGGACCCGTGGATTCGGCCGTTCCAGATCCTCAGGGAGACATCGGACGAAGTGGTCGTGAAGACGGGGTTCGGGGCCGTCATGCGGAAGAAATTCGCTTGCCCCATGCCTGAAATGACGGCTTGGGAAACCGACACGTTCGAGAAGCTGGAGGCCACCGAGTTCGATCCGCCCGACGATCGACGCCGGTACTTCGAGGCGGGGGATAATCAGATCGCCGGCGTGGGCGACGGCTTCGAGCGTAACTCGCCTCCGTGGATCGAGACGGTCAAATCCCTGCGGCCCGATTTCCCGGTGTACGGCAGCATGATCGAATGCGCCGAGTGCCTGACGCGCCTCATCGGACAGCAGAACACCATGCTCTGGATGGGGCTGTATCCGGATCGCATGGGCAAGGTGATCGACCGAATCGGTGAATTCTATGCGGCCTGTGCGAAAGCCGAGATCGAGGCGGGCGAGGGACTGCTCGACGGGTTCGTCATCTGGGGCGACGTGGCCTACAAGCGGGGATTGTTCTTCTCGCCCGACTACTGGCGCCGGTACTTCAAGCCGTGGGTCAAGGCCATGGCCGACTACGCGCACCGCAAGGGACTGCCCGTCATCTATCATGGATGCGGCAACGTTGAGGCCGTCTTTGAAGACTATATTGAGATCGGTATCGACGCCTACAACCCACTGGAGGTCAAAGCCGGGATGGATGTGGTCGAGCTTCGCCGAAGATACGGCCATCGCATGGCGTTCTGCGGAAACAGCGATATTCAGACCTGGGAGACCGGAGATAAGGACGAGATTCGCAGGCAAGTTCTGCGTAAGCTCAACGCGGCCAAAGGCGGCGGATTCATCTTTCAGTCGGACCACTCCGTGACCAGCAACGTCTCCGGCCGGACGTACGACTATATCGTGAAACTGGTCCGAGAGTACGGCGTCTATCCGCTTGACCTCGGCCGATTCGAGGAGGCCCTGTAATCTATGACGGTGGTAGCAGCCAACCCCGTTCTCGGAGTAGTCCTGCACGCGTTCGGCGCCACCTCCGCCGCGCTATGCTATACGCCGCAGCAGAAGCTGCGAGGCTGGTCCTGGCAGACATACTGGCTGGCCCAGGCGTCGATTTGTTGGTTCATCGGTCCGATCATCGGGGCCTGGATCACCATTCCGCGGTTGCCGGATGTCTTGCATTCGGCCCCGCGAAGTGCGATGTTGCTCACGTTTGCCCTGGGAATCGCGTACGGGATCGGCGGCACAGCGTTCGGCATGGCCATTCGTCACATCGGTTACTCCCTGACCTACGCCCTGGCAATCGGCATCTCGTGCGTACTGGGCACACTGACTGGCCCGATCCTCAGCGGGTCGCTGCAGGGCATTCTTGACCAGCGAGGCTCCGGCTGGGTGATGAGCGGCGTGTTCATCGGTCTGCTCGGCACGCTCATGTGCGGCCTGGCGGGCCGGCTCAAGGAGGTGGAATTGCTGCAGGGCACCGGCGGCACGACTGCCCGGTCGTTTGCCCTGGGCAAAGGGCTGCTTCTGTGCGGCATCGCCGTGAATGACGCTGGCAAACCCATCGCGGAAACCGCCGCTCGATTCGGCGCCGGCCACTGGCAAACGAACGTGGTGTATATCTTCTCGAATACCGGCGCCTTCGTGACGACCGCTCTCTATTGTCTATGGCTATCGTGGTCGCAAAAGACGTTTCACGAGTTCCGCCGGGCAAAGGACACGCTTTCCGGGGCGCTGCCGACCAACTACCTGATGGCCTTGCTGACTGGCGCCATGTGGTACAGTCAGTTCCTCTTCTACGGCATCGCGCACGTTCGCATGGGCAAATTCGAGTTTTCAAGCTGGGCCATTCACATGCTCATGCTGATTCTCTTCAGCAGCCTGGCGGGAGTTGCGATGCGGGAATGGCACGGGAGACGCTCGCGTACAAAGGCGGCCATCCTCGTGGGATTGCTCGTCGTCAGTGGGGCGGTGCTGGCGTTGACCTATGGGAACTACCTGGGGCAGCACCCGGGGGGACATTGAGGGACCGGCGGACCGGCAAGACACGGGAGGCTCAGGCTATGAAACGATATGGAATGGTCATTGGGCTCAAGCACGACCGGATCGAGCAGTACAAGAAACTGCACGCGGCGGTCTGGCCGGATGTCCTGAAGAGGATTACGGAATGTAATATCCGGAATTACTCGATCTACCTTCGCCGGTTGCCGGATGGGAATCATTACCTGTTCAGCTACTTCGAATATGTAGGAGAGGACTTCGCCGCGGATATGGCAAAGATGGCGGCCGATCCGACCACGCAGAAGTGGTGGGACGTCTGCATGCCCTGTCAGCAGCCGCTGCCGGACCGTGCCGAAGGACAATGGTGGGCGAGCATGGACGAGGTCTTTCACTGGGACTGACGTTGTCAAGGAGAAGAAGCTGTGAATACGAGGGTTGCGATATCTGGAATCGTGCTGTTGTCCCTTCTATCGGGAGTCGTCTGTGCGGCGGCTGAACCGGCAGAGGTCTTCATCGTCCCGAATTTCCATCCGGCAAGCTGCGGCTGGCTGACCGACTGGTCCACGGAACGAAACTACTGCGCCAATGATTACCTCGATCACCTCGAGCGGGTGCGGGATGACCCGAATTACGCCTTCGCGCTCTCCGAGTGCAACAACATGATCGCCATTCTCAACTTCCATCCCGACTGGGTGGCGGAGCTGAAGCAGCGAATTCGCGAGGGCCGCGTCGAGTTGGTCAATGCTTTTTTCCTCGAGCCCACGATCAACCTGTCGGGCGGCGAAGCCCTGGTGAAAATGGGCGTGGAGGGCCTCCGCTGGCAACAGCAGGTCTTCGGCGTGCGGCCGCGATTCGCCTGGACCATCGATGTCACCGGCGTGCATGAGCAGATGGGACAAATCGTGTCGGGCCTGGGACTCGATGCGATGGTGTACACACGCGACAATCCCACCGGCAAGACGATGCACTGGCTCGAAGCCCCGGACGGCTCCCGTTGCCTGGCGATCTCGCCCGGCCACTACTCCGATTGGGGACAGGTGTTCAGCGCGCGGACCCCGCTGGATGCGAACGCATTGAGCAAGCTCCTGCAGGATGCGCGGGCCCGGGCAGCCCGGACACCCGCCGGAGCGCCCGTGCTAGTGCTCGGCGGTCACGGCGATTATTCGCTGGCGCCACTCTGTGCGGATTACCCATCGATGTTTCTCTCTCAGTGGAGGCAGGTCGCTCCACAGACGAAGCTGCGCTTCAGCGGTCTGAGTGCGTACGTGGACGCCGTACTGCCTGGCATCAAATCCGGACGGATCGAGCTGCCCGTCAGCCGCAGCGGTGCACGGCTGAGCTGGACATCCTTCTGGATTCAGTCCCCCAGGGTCAAGGCATGGTATCGCCGTGCCGAGCACGAGTTGCAGACGGCGGAGATGCTGGCCACAGTGGCAAGTCTCAATGCCGATTTCAATTATCCCGCGCAGTCCCTTTACCATGCCTGGCTTGAAATGCTGCTGAACATGGACCGCAATACTCTGTGGGGTGCGGCGGGCGGGATGGTCTTCGAGCACGAAACATCCTGGGACGTGCGAGACCGCTTCAAATCGGTAGAGGGAATCTCCAACAGCACGGTGGAGGCGGCGCTTCGGCACACGGCAAGCCAGGGCCAGTCCGTGGCTCTGTTCAATCCGCTCAACTGGCCGCGAACCGACCCGTTGCGGCTGGACCTGCCCGCGGGTACGAATCTGGCCGACGCAAAGTGCCAGGCCGATGGCGAGGGTCGGACGCTGTGTCGCGCCTCGTTGCCATCGGCGGGGGTTCTCGCCTTGGAAACCTCGGCCGAAGCCGCGCCGGTTCCCAAGCCGATCGAACTACCGGCGATTATTGAGACGGCCTATTATCGAGTGCGGATCGATCCGAATACCGGCGCGTTGAGCAGCCTGAAGCTGAAACCCTCCGGCCGCGAGATACTTGCCGGCCCGGTGCTGCTTGTGGCCGAGCAGGCGGGTGATTTCCACAGCACGCCGCGACGCGATCAGCGAAAACGTCTCGCTGACTCGTCCCAATTCAAGCCGCACATCACTGTGAGCGACGGCCCGCTGGCCACGGTGGTACACGTGGAGACGCAAGATTTTGCGTCTCTACAGGGCAGCGGCAAGACTTGGCAGACGTTCCACTTCTACAAGGACTACCCTCGCATCGATTTCGATGTCGAATTGAACGATGTCCCGGATAAGACGGTCGTTGTGGCCGAGTTCCCGCTCGCTCAGCCGATCCAGGAGACCCGGCGGGGCATCCCGTATGGCTTCTCCCACGGGGCGTGGGCGGCGAAGAACCCGAACCTGGCGGGATTTACGGATGGGATTGTTGCGGCGATCCGCTGGTCGTACTACCAGTTCGAGCGGGGCGGCATGGCGATTCTCGATCGTGGCTTGCCTGGCCGCGAGCTTACCGGTCAGACGCCGGTGCTCTTCCTGCTCAACGCCCAGGAGATCTATATGGGCTACTCGTGCGCGTGGCTGAGCGGACGCGGCCGGCACAATCTCTCCTTCGCTCTCGTCGCGCACGACGGGGACTGGAAGGATGCTCGCATCCCGCAGATGGCCTGGGAGTTCAACTGCCCGCCGGCTGCAATCGCGAACGTAGCCAAAGCCGCACCGCGTTCATTCCTGCAGACATCTGACAATGTCATTGTCGAGGCGATGCGCCGTGAGGGCAGCGAGATCGAGCTGCGTCTGGCCGAGTGCCTGGGTGTGAGCGGCACAGCCGAGGTGACATTGAACCTGCCGCATCGAGGAGCTGAGTTGACAGACCTTGTCGGTGGTCGCCGTGAGCCGCTGAATGGTGGGCCGGCTTACCGGTTCCCCGTGCGGCCCCAACAGATCGTGACATTGCGCTGCCGCACGGACTCGGCCGTGCCCGAGATCGAGCCCCTCGCAAACTGGGAGCCGCTCGTGCCGCCGGCCAAGCGGGCTGCGCTGAATACGAAGCTCGACAAGAAGGGTCATCCGCCGGCAGGCGGCCAAGCCTCCGGTACTCCCCAGGAATTGCCGCCTGATGCCGCGAAGTCGGTAGCTCAGGGCAAGCAGGCCACCGCCTCAAACGTCTATCGCCGCCAAGCCGACTGCCGGCCTGAGTTGGCTTTTGACGGCGACCCGGGCACCCGCTGGGCCTCTGACGCGGGCCTTAAGCAGGCTTGGTTGGCCGTAGACTTGGGCAAGCCACGTACCATCGGTCGTGCTTTTTTCAGCGAGGCGTACGACCGCATCGAGCAGTTCGAGCTGCAGGCCGACCGCGATGGACGATGGGAAACCTTCGCCCGAGGCGGTAGGATCGGTTCTGGGCTTGAAATGAAATTCCCGCCGGTCACCGTGCAGAAAGTGCGACTGAATGTCCTCCAGGCGACGGATGGCCCGACGATCTGGGAATTCCTGCTGTTCGAGCCGAACGAAGCGGGGGCCTCCGGTCCCGCGACGGGCGTGGACGCCTACAATATCGTCTGGGATTCGCCCAGTGTCGATCATCACGGCTCGATGCCTCTGGGCAATGGGGATATCGCCCTGAACGCCTGGGTCACGCCGGAGGGCGACGTGCGGTTCTTCATCAGCAAGACCGACGCGTGGGATGACAACGCCCGGCTGGTCAAGGTCGGCGCCATTCGCGTCCACCTGGCGCCCAATCCCTTTGCGAACAATCCGCCGTTCCGCCAGACGCTCAGCCTGCGTGACGCTACGCTGAAGGTCGAGGTCGGCGATGGTCTCAGGCGGACGAGTGTACGGGTATGGGTGGACGCCAATCTGCCGGTCATCCACGTCACTGCCGAGAGTGCGTCACCGCTCGAGGCCACAGCGGCTGTCGAGTTGTGGCGCACGAAGCAACATGAGTTGACAGAATTGCAGACCAGCGACGTGCTCCTCAATCGCAGTCTGCCGGACAAACGGCAAGCGCCGATGGTCGTCGAGCCGGACACCATCCTGACCGATCAGCGCGATCACATCGGCTGGTATCACCACAACATCAAGTCCATCGGCCCACAGTTGCTCGCCGAGGTCCAGGGACTGACCGGTTTCAACCAGACTGATCCGCTCCTGGATCGCACGTTTGGGGCCATCGTGACTGCCCTCGGAGGACGAAAGCTGGACGACGTTCGTCTGCAATCACCTCGCGGGACCTCACATCAGTTCAGCATTTATGTCCTCACGCGGCATCCTTCCAAGCCCGACCAATGGCTGGCGGAAATGGAACAAGTCATCCGCCGCGTGGAGTCACAGGACTCGGCCACCCGGCGCAAAGCCCACGAGCAGTGGTGGGCCCGGTTCTGGGACCGCAGTTGGATTCGCGCCCGCGACGATTCAAAGGCAGAGGTTACTTCGACGGACTCTATCGTCCCGTCAAACACTCATCCCGTGCGGATTGGCCTCGACCAGAGCGGCGGCAATCGATTCGCCGGCGAAATAGGCCGGGTGAGTGTATTCACAAGGCCGCTGACCGACGCTCAGATACAGGGATTGGCAAAGCTGGATCGCAGCACGACCCCTGCGCCGTCGGCCGATGCGCTGTGGACTGGCGCGCCGGCGGGGTCGATAGCGGACTCGGCGTCCTGGGACTTCGCACAAGGTTTTACCATCGAGGCCTGGCTGAAACCGGAAAAGCTGCCCACCGGCGGCGCACGAATTGTGGACAAGATTACTCCGGGCGGCAGAGACGGTTTCCTGTTCGACACGTATCCTGGGAACAGCCTGCGGCTGATCTGCGCCGAGCACCAACTCGACGTGCGGGATGCCGTGCCTGCCGGCCGCTGGACCCACGTGGCGGCCGTCGCGGACTCGGCGGCCGGCGGCTGTCGGCTCTACGTGGACGGGAAGCTCGTTGCCGACAATTCCGGGGCGGCCGTGCCTGACAAAGCTGCCTACATCAGCCAAATGTGCCATCTGCAGCGGTTCATCAATGCCTGTGCCGGTCGCGGGGCGTATCCGATCAAGTTCAATGGCAGCCTCTTCACGGCTCCGGCCGGCGCGGAGGATAATCCGGACTATCGCCGATGGGGCCCCGGCTACTGGTGGCAGAACACCCGCCTGCCGTACTTCGGCATGTGCGCCTCCGGCGATTTCGACCTGATGCAGCCGCTGTGGAGGATGTACGCCGGCGAGGTGCTGGAGTTGTCGAAGTATCGCACGAGACTCTACTGTGGCCACGACGGCGCATTCTTGCCGGAGTGTATCTACTTCTGGGGAGCGATCTTCAGCGAAACGTATGGCTGGACGCCGTTCGAGAAGCGGACCGACAAACTGCAGGACAGCCGCTATCACAAGTGGGAATGGGTCGGCGGTCTCGAGCTTTGCTGGATGATGCTCGACTATTACGAGCACACGCTCGACGGGCGGTTCCTGCGACAAACGGCGATTCCCTTCGCGCACGAGATCCTGACGTTCTTCGATCAGCACTACCGCACGGACGAGCGGGGCCGACTGGTGATGCATCCGGCACAGGCGGTGGAGACCTGGTGGGAGTGCACGAATCCGATGCCGGAGCTGGCGGGCTGCATCGCCGTGACGGAGCGGCTGCTGACATTGCCGGCCGAGGCGGTCCCCGCGGCTGAGCTTGCGTTATGGCAACGACTCCATGGCAAGCTGCCGCCGCTGCCGCTGCGCGACGTGGAAGGAGCGAAAGCCCTGGCACCGGCCGAAGTATACGAGACAAAGCGAAACATCGAGAACCCGGAGCTCTACGCCGTGTTTCCCTTCCGCCTCATCGCCCTGGACCGGCCAAACCTGGAGTGGGGCATCAAGGCCCTGGAGCACCGGTGGGACAAGGGACATCGCGGCTGGCGGCAGGACGATGTCTTCATGGCGTACCTTGGCCTTACCGATGCCGCGCGCAAGGGGCTCATCGAGCGAGTCACTCACCACGATCCGCGCGAGCGGTTCCCCGCGTTCTGGGGTCCGAATTACGATTGGACGCCGGACCAGTGTCACGGCGGCGTGCTGATGAAGACAGTCCAGGCCATGCTCCTTCAAACGGACGGCAAGAAGATCTTCCTGCTGCCTGCCTGGCCGAAAAACTGGGACGTGGACTTCAAGCTCCACGCGCCCTATCAGACGATGGTCGAGGGCAGATACCGCGGCGGCAAGCTGCAATCGCTCAAAGTCACGCCGGGAGCCCGCCGTGCTGATGTGGTAAACTTGAGCAGGCCCTGAGGGACGGTGCCCTCGCCTGGGTTCCGAACGGTGTGAATAAGATGAATGACGCGATCTGTCCGAGCGACCAGGATACAAGGAGACGACGATGATGAAATCAACAGTCCTCGTGCTGGGGTTTGTGATCCCGCTGTCGATTGCGGCTGGGCAGGGCGGCCCACCGCGTCTGCCTGAGGGCGCCACGGCGCACCGCGATTTGGCCTACGTCTCGGGCGGACACGCTCGCCAGAAGCTGGATTTGTATCTGCCGCAGGACGGGAATCATCTGCCGCTGATCATCAACATCCACGGCGGCGCCTTCCGAGCGGGCAGCAAGGAAAACGGGGTACCTCTGGACTATCTCTCTCGCGGCTACGCGGTGGCGTCGATCAACTACCGATTGAGCCAGCACGCCGTCTTTCCGGCTCAGATCGAGGATTGCAAGGCCGCGGCTCGCTGGCTGCGCGCTCACGCGAGCGAGTATCGGATCGATCCGAACCATTTTGCGGCATGGGGCAGTTCCGCGGGAGGGCACCTGTCCGCCATGCTGGGCACGACAGGCGACGTCAAGGAATTCGATGTCGGCGAGAACCTTGCGGTGTCCAGCCGTGTGCAGGCGGTCGTGGACTACTTCGGCCCGACGGACTTCCTGCAGATGGACGCCCACCGGCTGCCGAACGGCATGGTGCATGATCCTACGGATTCCCCGGAATCCCAACTGGTCGGCGGCCCGATCCAGGAGAACAAGGAGAAAGTGGCGAGGGCCAACCCGATCACGTATGTGACGAAGAACTCGCCGCCCTTTCTGATCTGCCATGGGGACCGAGACCTGCTGGTGCCTCACCATCAAAGCGAGCTACTTGCGGCCGCCCTGAAGAAGGCGGGAGTCCCAGTGACCTTCTATACGGTCAAAGGCGGCGGCCATGGCGGGTTCAACGATCCGAACGTGCCGAGATTGACCCGCGAATTCCTGGCGGCGACGCTGCAAGGAAAAGCCCAACCATGACCGGCCGGCTTCAACCTGATCGGTGACAGCGCATCCAGAACTGCCCCCGAAAGAAGCCCACCTGCTCGCCCCGGGCATAGGTCCTCTGAAAGCCGACAGTCGGCCCTGCGCCACAAAGAAAGGCAGGGGTGCCCTCCTTGGATGCTCTCCTATCGGTTCGGGCAGGATGCAGGGGCATTCACTTCCATCGTGTCCACCCGCCGGCAGACGGGACATCGGTAGTGTCCCTCGGTGAAGAGAACCTGGTGTTCCCGCCCGCCCACCATGTGCAGTCTCTGCGCCAGAATGTGGCCGGGAAACTGCGCCTCGGGCGGGCGGCTCTGATGCATTTGATGACTTGCCTGCCGGTCATCCATGATCGGTCCTCCTAATGTAGTCACCATTGACGAGAAGGGAGTATAACGGGCGCCGCCGGGCAAGTCAACCCCCCAGACATTTATCGTCTCGATTGGATCGCCGCCGGTAGCCACAATCCCGCCCGCTGTGCTCATAGAAGACACCGCCGGCCGACTGTCAGTCAGCCCATCAGAAAGAAAAAGGGGCGTCCGGATCGAACGCTCCTGTCACTGAGTGCCTGAGCCCTATCGCCACGAAAGCCGATGGCTCACAGCGTAGGTCGCCACCGAACACGGGCGACTGTACCCCTGTGGCCGATAATGCAGATGTCGCTACTTTGACGCTATTCGCAGACCTCCCGCTCGACATCCACGTGCACGCCGTAGAAGCTGTTTACCGGCGCATCGATGCTGAACGGAGAACCGGTCGCATCGCCCTTCCAGGCGAACTGTCCAGGTGACGGGTTGCCGGACGGCGCGATCGCGTAATCCTGGACCTTTACATTCTCCGCAACGGCCTTGAATCGCCAGCCGGCGTTGAGCGTGATGGTGATGGTCACGACCCCGTCAACCGGCGAGGAGAAATGGACGGTCCCGGCTTCCAGAGTCTGCCCCGCGTACAGCGTGACCGTGAGCTCTTCTCCGCTGTAGGCGGTGTAGGTGGCCCAGTTGCCCTGCTCCTCGTTGTAGCGAGTGCCGGCCGCCCACGCGGTCTCACCTATCCATTCGCACACCACTGGCGTATAATCCACTATCACGTAGACTAGGGTGCATCTTGATGGTATCGCGCTGGGTGGAGCTTTGCTCCTTTGCAGGGCGACCCCGGCTTGGAGTGCGTTTATATCTGCCCAAGTCCAGGCTCCACCCCCAGGGAATGGCTTCGATGTATAAGGCGTCGAATATAGTTGGTAGGTATCTCCAAGGGTCACCTCAGTCCCGTATATCACATCGGTGCCATCACTAACAACTGTGCGCGCACCCGCCCGAGTTGTGGCGCTGCTTTCAGCTTTAGCCTTGACGTAGATTGTCACCGAGTTGATGGTACCCGTCAGACTGACATCGTCCAACTGGTAGAGGTCGGTAACGTAGGCGCTCGCAGTGCTCCAAACATAGGAAGTATCGCCATCATCTGTCGTATTCACTCCCCAGTTAGTTCGTAGCCCCACGGGGAGTATGCCGCCATGCACGAGCGCTAGGAGCCTGTCCGACTAATTCATCCGGCGAAGCCATTCCTTCTCTGTCTCCGCTGTCGCTCTGGACTTGAGTGTCCCGCTCCCGGTTGGTG